>OCTW013405238.1_pt1 | contig 40658 bp, 37 predicted proteins | sample 1539671 | NCBI WGS metagenome assembly OCTW01 (sample SAMN02144230, study PRJEB22623) | gut metagenome | biome: sheep rumen | host: Ovis aries | place: New Zealand
CAACATAACAAAAGGGCACTCAAGAAAGCAACCAATATGTTATGGGATGCTTTCCCCTTATTATTGTCTGCAGGAATTGTTTTTTCTGTTTCTTCACTCATATGGTAATCTCTTTAATCTCTTCATCCCGTTTGTCGCGATGTGATCGCGAACATTTTTCCGTAGTTCCTTGATTCCTGAGCTTACAGCTCCAGTATTCCTTCTTCCTTCATACATCAGCCATCGTCCCTAACAGTCTATTACCCTTACGACAAAGCAAACCCTTTAACATACACCAATTTCTCCTCTCTATCCAAACTTATATATATGTTTCTCCTCGAATCTAAAGGCGGTACCGCCTAGCTCTGTTCCTTCATATTTACACTCCTCTATGTTATATTTGCTTGCAACTGTTCCATAAGTTCGCGGCAACACTTTAATGTCACTCACAACTCCCGCTTTCTGCATCCTTTCTATATCGGTAGTTTGATGTGCTTGTTGGTATTGTATTGGCGGCGCCGTCACATAGTAATCCTTACATCTGTCCCAATAGAGAACTTCCATATCGTTTTGTGGCAACCCATCTTTTGAAAACACTGTTGTGACGCCGACTACCTCGTCGGTCACTTTCGTTCCCCATAATTGCGGGCAATATCCAGTTTTGGAAGAATGGTGAATGATTTTTATATAATTGTATTTCCCATGAAAGTCGTAAGTTGAACTTCCAACACATACATTACACCATCCTACATCCTTTCTTCTTTCACACTTGTATATACAGTTCTCAAAATCTGTATCGTTCTCCGGTCGGTTACATTCTAAATCAGCCCCAAACAAGAAGTGCAGTTTGTCATCGATAGAGATATCAATGGCAACACTACTCTTATTAGGATCAACTCCAGATTCGGCAAATTGGTCATTTTTTCTTGAAGCCCACAGTTTCTGATATTTACTCACCATTCCACTTGATGGACTCAATGCGTCAATACTTATATTGTGATTTGAATTCCTATATTTTATAATATTCCCATCTTTAAACAGATATTCCAACTTTCCTCTTTTGTTAGCCAATTTCATACAATATGCATATTCTTCAGCCACTGTTTCAAAATCATGAATATCCTTCTCTTTTATCTTTTTAACAAAGTAATAAGGCATCATTTTGCTTTGGGATACGATAGGAACCCAGAATTTCGCATTCTTACACTTTTTTAGTATCTCACCTATACCATATATATGGTCAGCATGCCAGTGAGTACATACTATAATATCCACATTGTCATATGATATCTCGTTATCTTCGAGATATTTCAGAGCCAGCACTTCTTTTCCGATCTTACTGCTATCTATTATCATCCATCTGTCATCACCAAGATGAATAACAATGCTCTCCCCCTCACTTGGACCTCCTAAAACGACTATCAAAAACTCATTGGCGTTCGGTTTCATCTTCTTCTGAGTCTGAAAATATATCCTCAAAGCCTTTTATCAGTTCTCTCACCATCATTTCCATGTCATCTGAATCAAGGTTAAGGCGAGGTTTGAAGCTTATTTTCTGATATTCTTCAACAACTGGCGTATATTTCTTCCCAAAATACCACTCAAATGAAGCACCTTCCTGAATTTCATCCCATAGGGATTTATCAATTTTTTGCTTCCATATCTTTACTATTCTATCATTGTGTTGGTATTGTTCGTCAGATAGCCTTGCAACAAAAAAATCTTGTGAGTCTGCGATTACTCTACCTTTCCAAATATCATCAATTCTTACATAATTTGCCGTAGCGCGATGACTGTCTAAGTAAAGTTCCTCTATAGGCGATATGATTTCATCCTCAGCCCACCAATCCACATGACGTGCTATAGAGGTGAAACAATAACTTGAATCTGTCACACTACTGGGTTGCTCCTGCTCCGTGTCCAACGGCCAAGTGCGAAACTTTTCGTTTTCTTCTGCTTCAGGGGCTAACCACCTATAAAACTTCATTTTCATCTAACATCAGAAATAATCTGGTCACTTTGTTTCCAAAAATCATCAGTTAATTCTAATGATTTTTTGATAGTAGAACGACACTCGTCATCATCATTCACATCAAAATTGTTGTTTACACTCATTCGTACTGCAGCGATGTTTCCTTCTTCTGTAGAGCGTTTGGATGCAATGCTACGAATATTAATAGCTTTATCGTAGCCTATTTCTTTGGGATCTGCATTATCTCTTAATGTTATCTCAAACACACTAGGCTTTCTAAAATAATTTTTCCATTTATCCATTGGAACAAAGAATTCGCCAAACCTATCACCATCTGATACCGTCTTAAATGTAAACTCCATAGCAGCGTTAATACCTACACCTATAACATCCTTATGATCACTTAATGCAAATATCCCTTGAGTTATGCTAACAACTTCATCTTGATCACCCACAAGTCCTGTCACCTGCAAGCGTTCGTTTGTAACAACTACTTCTATGCTATTCGATATATTAAAAACAGAAAGATTTCGCTCCAGTCGTCTTGTGCGTTTCTTCTGAGCAGCTTTTTCTGGTACAATACCCTTTTCAGCCACCCATTCTGCTGTAATCCGGTCTGGAACAAAACTACCAATAATTACAATTGAAATATAGTTTCTTAGTTTTTCTACTTCCATGTCCGTTTGTCTATTAAATATTTGTACTTAACATATTTTATATCATAACACATCAACTAATTCCACTTCTTTCCATAAAGCGGATGATCAAACGACAGTTTCAACACCTGATGCTCTTTTACAATCTTCTGAACATCTTCATGATATGACGGGAGTTTATCCATACATATAAATAATTGTTTATCTTGCTCGTCATTAAAAATCTGCATAATACCCTTGATGGCTTCGTCTTCTATTTGCTTAAATATGAGCGAATCGTGAATAAAGAATGGCAGAGGAGTCAAACTCTTTATTGTTAAATCGAATGTGATTAGGGCCCTGAATCCAGTACCCATACCCGTATCATTCTCACAGAATACCTTATAATTTGTTGGAGTTATATTTATCATCGGTGATTGTTTGTCGGTACCAAGAATTATTCTGTTCAGTTCTGCCATCTTGTTATTTATTATCTGCTGAACCTCAGTACAAACATTTGTCATCACATCCTGATATTGACGATTCTTCTGTGTTTTGTCATTCTGAAGCACCCTGAGCGTTTCGTATGATTTCTGTCCAGAAATAAGCTGCTCAACGGTCTGCATAGTTGTAACTAGTCTATCTAATGCCAAATTCGAAGGTTTTGTTTCAGCAGCTACTTTTGCTATCTTGTCTATAATATCTGTTTCTTCTTTCGTTTTATAATCCAACGCTTTCGTTTCTTTTGCAAGTTTTGTAGAAATCTCTTCTTGGAGAATGAGAGAAAGATTTGAATGGAAAGCATTAACCTCCGTCAGTTTCTTCAGTTCTGCATGTGGAAACATGTCTTTGATTCTCTCTATATCCACCTCAAAATTCTGCTCAGTTTGATGAAGGTTACGTTGCAACCTCTCTACATTGCTAAATATAATTGACTTTTCGCTTTGAATTCTTGCCAATCTGGCCTTTAGCTTGGCTATCCTTTCCAGTTGTTCAGCAGTTAAATCAATGGCGTCGTTCGATATCTGCACCTTAATATTCTCAATCTGCTGGTTCAGTTTCTTTATCTTCCCGTCATTTTCCTTATACTCTTGTGGCGTTAGTGATGCTACTATTTTCATATCTACGACACTCTTGTATGCAGAATACTTTCGGTCTGTTTCTTCTTTCATTTCATACTTTTTCTGAACTTTCTGATATTTATTAAGCAACTTTATCAGATAGATAACGCGCTCAGATCCTTTCGTTTTATGCCCTGGATAAAGAGGGTCTTTCTCTTTATAGTTATCTTTTCCATAGATTCTTGAAAATAAACTAACTACTTCCCTAAATGTCAGAAACTCACTTGGAATATGATAAAAGCTCATTAGTTTTGCCCGATAATCACCATCTGACATTGTACCTGTAATTCTTAGATTTGAATCACATTCATGAATAACACCTGGGTACGAAACATTTCTCTGAAAGAAATAATCTTTGTTATCAAATACGAAATGCATATAAACATCATGATCCCCGACATGATCCGTTAAATCGTTATTGGATGAATAGGTATTCCCACCAAAGGCAAAATCAATCAGTAGCAAGGCAGAACTTTTGCCTATGGAGTTAGCGGCATTATCATCTCCGACAACAACATTTAGCCCCATGCCAAACACTATCTTCTTATCTGCTAATTTGCTACAAAATATTTCTTTTAGCATATCTTGAAAATTACGTTCTCTCTGGTAACATCAATAGCATTAATCATATACAGGCATGTCACTGCATCCATGAAATCTGCAATACTCATCATTTTATGAGTCATATAATAGAAATCCTCAACGCCAACACCTTCCTCAGGTAACATTTCCATCAGCATGGTCATTTTCCCAACCACGCTCTCTTGTACAGAATATAGTTTACTTGGATATTTCATCGTAGATGTCACAATTTTGGACAAAGAATGATGTCATAATCTCACAGACCGTTTTCGTTCCATGTGTTTTCGCTACAAACCAATCTGTTATCATATCGAATATCTCGTTTTGGCTTAAACTTTGTGTTTTTAGTTTCAAATACACCTTCTTTACAGAGACACAGATTAATTCAAATCTATCACCATTGGGATCAAACCGCTTAAAGCTTTCTTTAACGAAATTGAAATATTTAGTCACCCTATTTTCAATATCCACACAGAGCGTATAATCTTCAACCTTCTGAGAAACTTTTAGACTTTTATATGCCAACTCCTCACTGCCTTGCAAATCTTCTTTCTTCATTCCCGACAAGACAGAAATAGCTTTTACAATATCTTCCTCTATTGATTCTCTCGATATTTCCTTTTTTGCTTTTAATCCTACAGCCAGCCTTCTTTTAAGGTCAAGCATCTTGCCATAGCTAACCTCTGTAGTATTATCATCATATTTAGTATGGCAATCATGACAAAGAGCTATTTTGTTATCCAACGATTCCGAGTCATCGCCGTCAACTTCAACGTCTTTAAGATGTAATCGCTGGAAATCATCTGGACTATTTGGAAAAACATGGGCTATTTCGTATTGGTTATAGATTCTCCCATCTATTTCATTTACAAGACTCTTGCCACATCCCGGCATAGGACATCTTCCATCCACCTCTTCCAACAGTATCTTTAGTTGGTTAGAAGTAGGATCTTTCCTTTCCTTGCAATAGTCTTCTATTTCAACTTTCTCACCATTTCTCCACATAACCTATAACCTTTACCGAAACATAACCTTCGGTCATCCTGCTTTATATCTTCACCGCCTTCAGTTTCCCGAAGTGCGTCTCGTCTATCTCCATCTGGAAAAATTCTACCGGATGTTCCTCTCTGTAAGTCACAGTTCCGTGCTTAACCTTATCCCTTTTCCAGATTTCACTCACCCATTTGCGATCTTTCAGAATGTCCATAATCTCTTCTCGTTTGTCTCTCGGGCATTTCAGTCCAAAATAGACCGCTGCAACGCTGTCTTTTACATCAATACTGGCATAGTCGCCAGAGCCGTTGGGGTCGTATGCAAGCAACCGCAACTCGTTCTCATATTCCCATGCTTTGCTTTTCGCAAAGAAAGCATCTCGCAAGTTGATGGCCCCATTCTTTCTGTATACATCCATATCCGAGGTGTATTCAATGTCACGGAAATAAGCTATCTGGTTCTTGGCTTTATCAGCGAATTTTGTCAAGTCATTATGGAAGTGATACTTTAAGCAAATACCAGTATGGTTTTTAGCATAATGAGCCCACATCAGCTCATTCAAAAACTCTTCTGGATCGTTAGCATGTTTGGGCTCCCAGATTCTATCCCCCTCTTCGTCAAACTTGGGCTCTAATTTCGTATTCTTTACAAAACAAGTGATTTTCAGGCATTCTTGGTACGCCTCCCTAATCAGTTTAGAAATAGCATCGCCATATTGGTTCAAGAGCTCAAGAATAGGGCAATCGAACGGATCATTGAAAGTAGTTGGTGCAGACATGCTTAGCTTTTCATTCTTAAGAGCATCAATCATATACTCACTAGCTGACCTATAAGCATAACACTCCAATTGATACGAAGAATGATTCGCACCTGCCTGAGAATAGTATATTGCTTTCTTCAATAATCCTTTCAGTTCTTCATCCGAAACTAGCGATAGCTTATGAAGACCTACAACAAGGTTGGAATATAGTACATCCAAATAACCATATTTGTATTCTACTTTGTCCTCATACTCCCCTATTTCATCACGCAGCAACTGTATCATACCCGCTGCGAGGTGGTTTGACAAACATAAATTAGCGGCAAAGAAACACAATGCTGCACCGTATAGCTTTTCGCCATCCTCTCCGCCGACCATATATCCTACTACTTCCTTCCAAGTTTTATAATTCTTCAGGAACTCATCCACAGCCTTATCTGCTACAGCTGTATCTGTTGTAGTCTGGTAGACAGTGGCATACTGCTTAAGCATGGGAATATCTACATGGCTCAAATCCTTCGTTTTAATTTCTTCCTGTGTCATAACCAATCGCATTAAGGCTGGCAAGTAATGTGTAATCTAATGCGCATGTCCTGGCAAGAAGACCAAAGGGAGGAAATCAGCCAAAGTATCGGTATAGCTTCCTTCTTTTCAGCAAAGTCCACACCATCACGCAGGTTCCTCAACGCGGTCGTCAGCCTTGCCTTTGACATAAAGTCTATGACCAAATATAAATCCTTTTGATAATTCACCTGTTTCTCTGCGCGTTTCCACATGTCAACAGCATCATTAGATGTCTTCCCTTCTGTCCTAACCCTATTAATCTGAGACTGCACATGATTTAATCTATATTGCTCTTGCCATTTCCTAATCTTTGAATTCCACATACTATCAAGCGGGAAGAATACTCCTAAATTCTTTTGAGCCTGACCCACGACCTCTTGAAATGCACTGGCAGAGAAACATAAATCTTTATGCTTTGCAGCAAAAAGGGCTACAGAGTCTTCGCCCATCAGAATATGATCCGCCCATTCCGTTCCCAGATCATCACAAACCATTATCTTTCTATTTGCAGAATACTTGTCTTCCGTAAAACGGAATAATGAGCCCTCTCCAAAAACCGTTGATTCCGCCGCCACATCACCTTTCTCACTCGTGGTATTTACCAAGTCCGCATCATCTTCAAACAAGTTCAGGAACACCTCAACGTTTCCCGTTAGCCCCGCGTCCTTAAAAAGCTTTCTGTTTGAATACTTTAAAGTGGGCGAATCAAACATAACAGTATAAGCGCCCGTGTTTCTTATGTACGATGCCAATGATTCTTCATCATGCTCCTCATCATCTTCAGCCGGATTAAGTTTAATACTGTTTAGCCATTCGCTGGTAAATGAAACGCCTCTTTCGCTTACAATGACATTGATTTTCCTTTCCTCTCCCCAATCCACATAGTAGTTATGCTCATGATCCGGCACTGCTATAAGGTCGAGAGAGTTTTTAAATATATCACAGATCCCATTCAATTCTAACGGTTCCTCTTCGTCCTCTTTTGTTATGCTCTCAATCCAATCTTCGGTTCGTAATTTATATAGCGAGAAAAGAATTGCTTTTGCATCGAGGTTTCCCCTATTGAATTCCGTTAAATAATCAACTGGAGTAGCAAATACTGACAGATAATTCGAGACGGCCTCATCATTACAGGCGGCAATCTTATCTATGACCGCCTTTGACCATGACAATAATGCGTTTATATCTGCCTTTTGACCAGGTTGGTTGATTTTGGAAGTGTTTAGGGATAAAGAATAGATCCCATCATTGTTTTTTAATTGGAAGCTGCTTAAGGCGTAATTATTTGCCCCTAGCGTAGAGAAAACAGCTTCAAGGTTTTCAGCCACAAATGACTTACTGCGCATTGCATAATCAGCAAGGTCAAGATTGTTCATACCAAAACGTTTATATTGTGTATGGTCGTCCACAAACACCTTGCAAAGCACATTATAATCGATGTTCTCAACTACTTCTCTTAGCTTCTTGATGGTACTAATATTTCTTTTCAAGATTACAACGTAACCCCGATATTCTACAACAAGAAGATATGCCAACCGTCTTTCTTTCCATAGCTCCTCTACCACAACCCCTGCAGGAAAACATGATGGGCGCATTTTTCTTTTGAATGCCACAAAAGAGCAGAGCATATCATGATGGGCAGCAGAGATAGCAGTTCGTTCAAATTTAACAAAGCAATTTCCTTCTCTTTCATGCTGCGCTTCGGATATAACATTGCGCATTACAGTATCCATGTCTGTTCCTTCGATTATTTTCAAGAACAGAGCATTTTCATTGAATGAGAAGTCTGTAATTACCATATCTCAATATTCTTATTAGTTTTAGGTCTCCTCTGCGGCACAAACACAAACGAGCAAAAAGCCCATATACCTTTCAGCATTTCTTTCACCCGTTCCATACTTCATCCTCCTCCAGCGGATGATACGGTCCGTTCTTCGCCTCAAACAGCACTGTCCCACTCTCCAGGCACTTCAAACTATGCCACTGTCCCCTCTCGATATTCAGAACTACTCCCCCAGGCACCATATCAACGGTATCTGTAAGGTTGCCATTCTCGTCATAGAAATACTCTTCGAAATGTCCACGGATGCAAACACATGTTTCAGATGTATCCTTGTGCCTGTGAATTGGCATCACCGTACCTGGCTCTAATGCGTTGAGCATACGTTGAGACTTATCTTCTGGTGTATTCCGAAGATCCATACCCAATCGTAACCTAGGAGATGCCAATGCCTTCGCACTTAACTCATCTAGTATCTTCTTATCAATAACCATAAATCTTCATATGTTTCAAGGCACTCTCAATATCTTCTAACGCAACGTCACCACCCCACATTCTGTAAACATACAAAGGCGTGACGCACCCAAAGTCCATCGAGCACGAATGTGCTTCAAATTCCAGGAACTGCTGTAATCGTTCGACGACTTCCATTATGACAAATAATTAAAACGTAGCCACTGACCCATCAGGATTATACCATTTCTTTCCATCCCACGTTATAGTCTTATGGGTGTCTGTATTAAAGTACTGGAAACCAATACTTATATCAGAAGCGGCAGGTTTACTTGCAAACCTCCCATATGTAGACACACTAGTTTTTATTCCTAATGCATTATACCAGTCGTTTCCGTCCCATATATTTAGAACTTTGTTAGTTAGATCAAAACACTGAACACCATATCTTTCTTGATTATCAAAAAAAGGCTTTCCTATCGTTTTAGACGAAACACATATTTTATCTCTGCTGCCATAAAACGGGACTACAACTGTCGGAAGTACTATAAAGGCCTTTGTTGTTCTAAATGTCATTTCCACATAACAAGTATTAATTCTTGGTAATCTAACAACATTTAATCTTGAACTATAATAAGAGCCCTTTCCTGTAAAAGAATAATCATTTATTTCCCTTCCTTGATCCTTGTGGAATACTTTTATAAATACTGATGCATTATTATCATTAAGCTGCCACCAAAGATAATTGGGGAGACCGCCTTCACCTTGGGCAGAATTCAAATCAAGGTTTGAAATTGCGAAACTTAACTTAATGCTCTTATTTGAAACATCTTCTATTCTACAATCGTCTCTAAAATTTCTATACCTAGGCTGTATCTCAGAAATGTTGTAATCATTAAACAGGTTGTCGGCATTTTTTAAATTAGGGTAATTGTTTAATATAGATACACCATCAACAGTATATTCAAGTGGATAAATAAACCAGTTTTTGTCATTTCTTGGAGACAGTGCTCTATAAAGTGCATTTTGAATAGGGATCTTATATAGCTTTAACGGGTCTAATACTGCAGTGAAGGCAGAAGGATAATAATCGTGCTGATCTCTTGTTTCTTTGGGTTGAAGAATGAAACTCCTATCAACCCCACCTGTCAATTTAACAGGTAGCAATGCGGTTTTAAAACCACTTACAGCATCTTTCTGCCCGCAATCCCATACATACCCATATAATCTAACAGAGCCACCTTTAAAGTACCCTTCTGGTTCATCCTGTTCATGAGACAAATTTGAACTCTGATGGTCGCCGTAGATACTAATAGGTTCCACATTTTCAAAAACGCCCCCGTAGCAGCATTGGGTATTACTATTAATAATAACATCACTGAACCATGCGGAGCCCTTGTTAGATTCACCATGCAAATATATCCCACAATTGGCTCCAACAATATTACCGTTTATTTTAACAAAAGCACAATACTGGGTACTACTTGATGTGGCTATTTTAATACCAGTGTAATTAAAATACCATCCAGTATGGCCATTAGCCTTAAAGCGACTTCTTGTTATAGTAATATTCGCATCTATTGTAATGCCCCATAAATAAGTAATAGGAGATATGTTTATTACAGGCACATTAGATTCTGTAAAATTTGAAAATTTCTTTTTTATAAAACATTGAATCCCTCCTATATATAATGATGAATTATATCCGTATTCTTGGTCATCATATTTAGAGTTTATTTGATAATCAAAAAGAGTAACAACATTTTTAGAAAAGATACATGGTTTATTATTCTTCTTTTCCGTAGGATGCATGATCCAGTTATCTGACTTATCGTTTGTTTCTGCAAGAATATTAATACATTTCCGAATAATAATCGTATCAGTCAAATGTATATAATTTCGAGGAAATAAAATATTCTTAAAACCACTTGAAAAACAATCTTTAACTTCTTTTGTGTTATCAATTGAATAATCGTTGTCAGATTCGGGATATTGCGATATAAACCAATCTAACTTACATATCGTTTTTACAATACAATTACCACCAAATTTAACCTTTCTAAATACATTATTACGACTTGACACAATATGAAAGTCATTTGCTATTATTGTATTTCTGTTTGTCCCATTTCCGCTAATACTACCTCCATCAAAATCTAGCACACAGTTGTTAGGTATAGTAATGTTTGAAGCTAGTGTAAAATCACTTTGAATGATATAGACTGAATTAGGCTTATTTATCATTGCCTGAGTAAGGCTGTTTATACCAGATACATTACTTTGTTTAAGCACAATCCTATCCATTCCACTGGAGTCAAAATTATCAAGTAAAGCAGCATGTAATTCATTGGGGTTTAATGCTAAACATGCTACAGCTGCCGCTCCTGTTTTCATGAAATCTCTTCTAGAAAACTTTGAATTAGGATCATTCATAAACATAGTGAATACAATATAGAAATAGCATACGTGCTATTACCATCCATATCATTAAAAATTCTATATACTACTCGGTTTCAATATATGATTCCACACTCCTGACCAAAACGCGCCCCATAAACTTTCATTATAGCAAAGTTTATGTTTCCAGCCATTGCTCCTCCATCTTCTAAATCGGAATAAGATTCTTTTAAGGACATCAATGGGCTTTTGCTCATCAAACTCCGGGTTAAGAATATCGTTAAGAACCCGTTCCTTTATAAAAGGATTAAACTGTATAGAGGGAAAAAGGGTTGCACCAAAGCCCAGGTCTTCCACGCATATAGCATTGAAAATATGGAACATTTGAATCATCCCAAATTTCTCAAGAATATTGAGTAACCATTGCCAGTCAATATCATTTGTTTTAGTTTTTACATAAAAACCCCAATCAAGAATTTGACGAATGGTTACATTTTCAGAAGCAAAATGGAGCATCAGATGTTTAAGAAGGAAAAGAGCATGTAGATTAGGTGATGGTAGATAGATCCTTTCGCCTCTTATGTCAACAGTATAACTACAATCTTGTCCCAAATCCTTCAAAAGTTCTTCAAACTCAACATTTGACTTATGATGATGCACATTGATAAAATCATAATGGTTTTCAACCATAAATCCGTCCCAATCAAATACCGTATGATGGTGATGCGAATTGTCTACTTTTATCCCTTTTATATTTGCCAAAAGAACATCTGCCTCTTTCTGTTTGCCAAATAGCCATATATCTATATCACCACAAGGCCTATGCTCTGGTTTAGGCCAGTTTAGAGAACAAGCATACCCCTTAAGCACCATCATTTTAAATCCATTGGAATTGTAAACACTCGCTAGATCAGATATGGCGCTTTGATAACAAACATAACGATGCTCGTACCCTTGAAGGACTTCGCCAATCCATTCTAGAAGTAAATACTTAGGCGGTCTAATTTCTTCAGGCATTTTTTCTATGCCATCAATCATAACGCCCAGAAGCCCATGCCCTTCAGCTAGAGCTTTCAATTCAGGCCAATCCACATTATCTGGAAGAATAAGTACAGAATGACCTATTCCTAATCGAATGATTGAAAGAAAATCTTGTTCTATTTTTGCTTGTGTCATTTCACAAGACCACTAATAATCTTAAAGTATTTCTTCGTTTGGGTTTTCCTTGCTGCATTCTCTTCTGCAAACATGCGAGCATTTTTACCCTGCTGGGCCAAGTGCTCACGCTTCTCATAAGCTTCCAGAATAACATCTTTCAAAGCGTCAGCATCGCCGTGTTCCAAGGTATAGCCCATATCTCTTTGTTTGATAAGTTGAGCAATATCGCTGGTTTGGTCAACCAAAGAAAGAACTGCAGAACCAGAAGACATAATAACAAAAGTCTTTGAGGGAAGAGCCATCTTGGAAAGACCCGGTTCAATAGAAACCAGTTCCAAATCACCAATGCTATAAATCTCAGCACAACGGGAAGCTGGCTGCATAGGGCGAATCTCTATGAAGTCTAACTTCTCTTCTGCTACCTGAGCTTCCAACTTTGCTTTATATGAACCGCTACCAATAATCACAAACAGCACATCTGGTTTTACTGCATGTACCTTCTTTGCTGCCTCTACAATCACCGGCCATCCTTGGAACAATCCGATATCACCAGCGTACGAGACAATAAATTTGTCTTTGGGAACATTCAGTTCATCCATCAGCTTATTGTCCTCGCGTTCCACATGGTGTAACGTTTCTGTATCTGCCCAGTTGTAGATAACATCAATCTTATCAGCAGGACAATGTTGCGCCATAATAGTGCGCTTCATTTCTTCCGAGATAGTGATAATACGTGTATTCTTCTTATATACCTTACGCTCCATCCAGCGGAAGAACTTAATCATAGGATTACCCTCACCATAACCCTTAATCTTAATCAAGGTATCTGGGAAAAGATCCTGGGCATTATAAACTGTAGGCGCAACCTTCGCCAGCTTGATACCCATCCAACCAATAAAGAATGGAGAACTATACAGGTAGTAGGCATCCGTAGGGGTTTTCTTGGCTTCCTTGTAGATAGTCCAAGTCAACTTGGCGTACTTAATCATACGATCAAAGAGACCGCCACCCTCGCCTTTTCTGCTTCCTACACGTCTAACTATCACGTTTGGAGAAATCTGCTCGACGGGATGGGCCAAATAATAATCTTTTACATCTTCAGAAATACGACGGGATGGGAAGCCAGTGATAACCGTCACCTCTGCGCCATACTCACCTAAATCTAAAGCCAACTCATTAAGTAGTGCATGACGCTCTTTACAGAGATGGCCTGTTATAAATGTTATCTTCATTATAAATTGATATGCTTAATAAATCTTTGTCAACCAATTCTGATACTTCGCGAGCTTTCCCTGTGCAGCCTCTAAGTATTTGAGATGAATAGCCTTAGTCTTGGGACCTTGCTCGCCAGTACCAATAGCATAGCGATCAACAGTATAAATAGGAGTCACCTCCATTGCAGAACCGCAAAGGAATGCTTCATCAGCCATATATACCTCTGTACGGTCAATAGTACGCTCTACGAACTCCATTCCCAACTCTTCCACAGCCAACTTGATAACCGTATCACGGGTGATACTCTCTAGCACGCTATCCGTCAAACGAGGTGTAATCAGTTGGTTACCTCTAATCATAAAGAAGCAGCTGCCAGGGCCTTCAGCCACCTTGCCCACCTCATTCAAGAAAATGCAGGTGTCATAACCATTACGCAATGCCTCACGCTGGCCAACACGACTGTTGATGTAGTTGGCACCACACTTGATACGGGGGCTCAGGTTTTCATCACTGATTCTACGCCAAGAGGTGAAGCAGCAATTCAAACCTTTCTTATTATACTCAGCAGCAGTACGTCCACGAGGAATAGGAGCCACAAACATCTCAACCGGCCCTTCACTTCCCCAGCTGCCAAAGCCATCTACAAACAAGGTCTGGCGAACACTCAGGTTCTCGTCATATTCATTTGCCTTAACAGTATCTACCAATGCTTTCTGAAAATCCTCCTTGGTATATTTGCAATCCAGCTGTATCAACTTGGCAGAACGGATGAGTCTGTCATAGTGATCACTCAGACGAAAAGCATAAAGCTGCTTCTGGCCATCATTCCAATAGCAAGGGATACCTTCAAAAACATTCAATCCGAATTGAGACGTAGGTGAAAGCACATTCACCATCGCGTTATTAACGTTCATAATCTGACCTTTGAACCAGATCAGTCTGTTTGCGACATCAGTCTTTGCCATAATATTGTAATTTATTTATTGTCACCAATTGCACCTTGTTTATTCTTCTCCATGTTCTCCTGTTTCTCAGCAACATCGCTCATTGAGAACACACGGGCGAAGGTCATAAACCACATTTTTATATCATAAAGGATATAATACTTACTAACCTTATCAATATATATATTATCCCATACTACTTTTTCATCCCAAGAGAAGTCATTACGTCCAACACACTGGGCTAACCCAGAGATTCCAGGTAATACTGTAAACCTACGTTTATAAGCATCATTGAGAGTATTCCACTCGGGGAAATGACCTACAACCGGAGAACGGGGGCCAATAAATGCCATATCTCCCTTTACGATATTCCACAACTGTGGCAACTCATCAATACTGGTGCGACGAATAAAGTGACCAACCTTTGTGATTCTGGGATCACCTTCAAAACTATACACACCGGTACCCATATTCTGAGCATTCTTCACCATAGAACGGAATTTATACATATCGTATGGTTTGCCGTTAAGTCCAATTCTTTTCTGTTTGAAGATGGCACCACCCTTTGATTCCAAACAAATGGCCAGTGCCACAATTAACAGAATTGGAGATAACACTATCAAAGCTATCAACGCAATAATAGTGTCAATTATTCTACGAAGAAAAAAATAGAATTTCATATTAGCTTTCTTTTAATTTACTTACAATTGCGGCTACCTCATTCTTTACCTGTTGGTGAATATTCCATAATTGTTCCTGAGAGTATGTCGCATATTTTTTCTCTGCATCCCTTAAATCTTTAACACCCTTTTGGAAGTCTTCGCGTATCTCGTCCAGATCATGAATAAGATTTGTATTACAGAATGTCCTAGATAAGATTACCATCTGCGAACCTAACCTTACATGTTCTGCAAGAATATGGTCTGCAGGCAACATACCACCGCCAATACGACCTATACCTCCAAAACCATATTTGATTTTGTTTGTTTTCAGCACATCGCAAATCTCATCTACAGTTCCGTCTGCGAGCATTTCGAACATAAAGGTTTTGTGAAGGCTCAAATGCAGATCGTTCAGGCCCACATATATCTCATCTATGCCAGGAATAGATACCACATCATTCAAAATGCCCCATGCCTCTTTGGTTTCAAGCAGAAGATTGACCGTAGCTCGTCCGTCAACATAGTCAACAAAACGTTTGGCTTCATCTACTGTCTTCCACATCGGGAGCATCACAACCTCTGCTCCACGGACAATAGATTCGCGAATCTCTTCTTTAGACCCATCGTGAATCGGATTAACTCGTGTCATTAACTGTGACTTCGTTAAAACTTCTCTGAGGATCGAAATATCTTGCAGGGTATGATGTGACTTAACCGTATCACCCGGTTGACGTTCGTCTTTTCCCATCCATTCCATATCTACCCACAACCTATTAACGCCACATTGTTCACCTATTAATGCTACTTGAGGGTTGTTGGTGATATACATTAATTTCATAGACATATTATTGTTTTATTGTATAATTGTTCCGTGACCTTGATAAGTGCGCTTAAATACCTTAAAATATAAAAATTGAATCAGCTTTACATCGCGTAAGGCCGCCCTTAACTTATAATAATAAAAACGGGAGGTTGATACACCCTTCACGCTATAATTATCAATATGTTTTCCAAAATAGGTGTTTAAAATATGTACTAGCAACTCAACATAAGAATTATAAAAGAACACCTTATCTTTCTCTGTAATTATATCATCGTAAGAACAAACTTTTAGTGACGTCTCTGAGATATTCAATTTTAAGCCATGCATATGAACAAATACATTTGGATACTCCTCACCCTGATAACATATACTATTCTCCTTGTATTCGTATTTATGCATATTCCATGGTGCTATTCCTACGCCATAGTTTTTGATGACACAAAGATTCTTAAAGAGAGACGGGAACGAATCTAGATACTTTTGGTCAGCATATTTACCATCTTCGAATCTTTGGAAACACCACTCAATACAGGAATCTCTCCACCATGCCAAAGCTTTACAACCTTCCTCATCATTGCGAAAGAACATGTATTGAACACAGTATTTACCATACAACTTCTCACTCTTTTCTGATATTCCTTGCTTTGTTATTGCTATCGATCTGTCTCCTATTTCATCAAATGCTATTTTAGGGTTACCAATAAAAAACAAATCAGAATCTAGGTATGTAATATCTGGAAGATTATACTTCTTTAGGAAATGCCATATTACTGATGGACCGCAAGTCCAACAATATTCTGCCTTTGTCCTTGAAGGTTTTACAGCTAACAATTCGGGAGTTTCAAAATCGTCAACCAATTCTATTGTCATGTGTTTAAAACCATAAGATTGTAGTCTTTCATAACAATCCTTATCGAAAGCCATGACATATAGATGAAAATCATCAGAAACACGTTCTAACGATAAATATAATGCAAGTCCCTTAAGAATATAATACGAGTCGAATAACGTGCAGAAATTCATCATGTTATTTGAAATTATTGAGTACGCTTACTACTTCCTTAGCCTCTTCTTCGCTTACCACCTGATTCATAGGAATGCTCAACTCCTGCTCATGAATCTTCTCGGTGATAGGATAACTACGGTTATTCCACTCTTTATAGCACTCCTGCTTATGAGGAGGAATTGGATAGTGAATCAGTGTCTGGATACCATTCTCTTTCAAATACTCTTGCAACTCATCACGACGCTCACATAAGATTGGGAACTGATGATAAACATTATTCTCATCAGGAATACGAGAAGGAAGTGTAATCAAAGGATTGTTGATATGCTCATAGTAATATGCAGCCAGTTCCTGACGCTTTTTATTATCTTCATCCAGATACTTCAACTTCACATCCAACACAGCAGCATCTGGTTCAGACATACGGCTGTTCATACCCACATACTTGAACACATACTTTTTCTGGCTACCATAATTGGCCAAAGCACGAATGACGGAAGCCAACTCTGCATCATTGGTGGTAACAGCACCTGCATCACCAAAGGCACCAAGGTTCTTTCCGGGATAAAATGAATGAGCTGCCGCATCACCAAGTGCACCGGTTTTTACACCCTTCCATGCACAGCCGTGACTCTGAGCGCAGTCTTCCATCAGTTTCAGATTATGCTTCTTGCATATCTCGCCCAACTTGTCATTGTACGCAATACGGCCATAAAGGTGAACAATCATCACACCCTTAGTCTTGGGAGTGATGGCTTCCTCAATCTTGTCAATATCAATCTCAAGATGATTCCATGTGGGTTCCACCAGAACAGGAACAAGGTTGTTCTTTGTGATGGAGAGGATAGTTGCAATGTATGTATTTGCAGGTACAATGATCTCATCACCATCCTGCATTAAGCCCATTTCCTTGTAACCTCTCATCAGCAGATAGAGAGCGTCCAAACCATTGGCCACAGCAACACAATGATCTGTGCCAATATACTTGGCATAATCTGCCTCAAACTGTTTGTTCTCGTTTCCCTGAAGGAACCAGCCAGAGTCAATCACGCGATTAACTGCTGCTTTGTATTCATCACCATGCTGAGCGGTGATAGCCTGTAAGTCTAATAATTTAACCATATTATTGATTTCTTTTTTCTTCCAAATATTTCAGATAATCGTCGTAGTTGCGGATATAATCATCTGCTTCATAACCGTGGCTGGCTAGTACCAAACAAATGCTTCCTGAAGAGAAACCTTGTTCAGATGCCCATATTCCAGGTGGCACATGCAATCCCCAGAATGGACGGTTTAGCAAAACTGTTCTCTTGTTGATTCCGTCATCCAAAACTACTTCAAAACTGCCGCTGGCGGCAATCAAGAACTGATGACATTGTTTATGTGCATGAGCCCCACGATCTTCACCACCGGGAATATCATAGCTATAGAACACTCGATTAATCGGGAACGGCACGTGTACATTCTCGTACATGTATGTCAAGTTTCCCTCTGTGTCATGCATCTTATTCAGTTCACAAAGTGAACAGTCAAATACACTTCTACCCTCATCAACAAGATTCTTTCCCAGCGGATTATTGAGTTTTACTGACGTCTTTGCATCAGTAATGGTAGGAAGCTTTGAGCCATCCTTTCTCCATGCTATGTATTCTTCATAGTCAGAGATGTAGTCTTTCTCATTGTACTCAGTAGAGGAAAGTACAAGCGCCAATGAGTTGGTAGAGAAATTAGTCATTGTGCGCCACATTCCCTTTGGCACATACAATCCAAAGTATGACCTATTGAGCTGGAAAGTCTTGTTCTCTACACCATCATCCACTACCACATCAAAGCTACCAGAAAGAGCCACTATGAACTCCTCTGTCTCAAAGTATGCATGACCACCTCTATCAAAACCACCAGGCACATCATATACCCAATGCACCCGCTTTATCTCAAAGGGGATTTGCTTGATTTGCTCAATGATAGACAGATTCCCACGAGGGTCTGTAACTTTAGGAAGTTGTATAAGTTCAACTTTTTCTATAATATTCATTGATTTAAAACTTTTTTGAGAATATCTAATTCATATTCAGGCGTCCAATAGTTATCTATTTCTTCATAGCATAAGTTTCTTATGGCCTCTCTATCATACGAGGGTTTAGAAAACCATTTCGAAATCGTGACGACCAATGATTGTATATCATTATATTTGTAGAAGGCCCCTGTTTCACCCTCTTTTATGGCTTCAAACTCAGGCCCTTGAAATATATAACAATCATGAGTAATTGTAGGAACGCCAAAAGTTAATGCATGTATTGCTGTAAGACCAATATCTCCAGGCACAATACATAAATCCGAATTAAAAAGTAATTCGGCATTTGTCTGTTCATCAAAACACTCGCCATAGAACCAAACAGAATCTTTTAAAGACTTCGCAACAACCATCTTTTCCAATTGCTTTCTAGCCGGGCCATCGCCAATTATCAGTGCATTATAACACTCGCCTTTATTCTTTAAGATAGCCAATGACTCTATAAGCATATCTAATTTCTTTCGTTCTGTAAGTCTTCCTATAACAACCAGTACAGGATTATTATTATCAAAATGGCTGAGCAATATATCTGATTTTTTTAATGAATTACGTAGTGTTAATTGAGAGCAATGATCTAAAGAATTATGAATAACATGTAATTTCTTTTCTTTGAAACCATTTTGAATCATAAGATCTTTCGCATAGTTTCCATAAAGCAATATGTCGTCAGCTGGTGCAAAGAACAGTTTTTTTATTAAAGCCTTTACTTTCGATTCTCTTCCATACCAACCGTGCGTCCAGAATATAATTTTTGCTTTTCTATTATATAGTTTAATCAAATAAGGCAGCTTCCACATGGATGACATGCGGAAGTCACCTATCAATATGTATGCATCGTAATCTTTATTTTTCGCAACCTCCTCAATCCCTTTAAGTTTATAAAAACTTTTTATTCTACTATTGACGGTTTGGTAGACCTTTACATTTTTTAAAAGACTATGGTCCATCTCTTTTATTCCATCCTCTACCGTACCAAAGCACCAACTTATATCAAATGTTCTGTCGAAAAGGATATAAGACGCCTCAACATACTTTGGGGCCTGATTAAAAACAAAACAAATCTTACCCATCAAAAAACTATCTTATTTAATTTTTTTCTATAATATTCATTAACTGACTCTATCTGCTTGTCATTGAAATCCTCATAAACATTCTGAGCAGAAAGGCTTATGTTATTCTTGCTATTCACTGGGAATACTGCAATATTATTACACATTATTATTTCTACTTCACCAAGACGACACATGGCATTAAGCCATACATCATCAGCCATCGGGCAAAGAGTCAAAAATAATTCCTTATTACATACATCTTTAAATAAGTCTGACGGTTTAAATAATGTCCCGCCTCCCGATCCAAAGAAATAATCTTCCTTTTGTGAGACATTAACAATAGGACTCCAATTAACATATTTCTCTAATTGCCCCGCAGAGTTTTTGGTAACAATTGTACCAAATCTGGCAATTACCCTTTTCCCCTGGGCCTTCATGTAACTCTCAACAAGCTCTTTTATCATTGAGGAGTCGTATAATATGTCATCATCAACAGTTATGACACAAGAATTTGAGAATTCACTGAATGCATAATAAAATTTTTTATATGAACGAAGATCACCCTGCTCAAACCTAAATAAAACACCTCTTTCCTGATAAGACTGTAATTTAGTCGGTAATTCTCCAAAGTTTGAAAACTGATCCTTTGATAGCCATACAATTATTCTGTCTGCCTTAACTTCTTGCCGTAATAGCGATTCAAGAACAAACCAAAGCTTATTAATCCTTGCAGGAAATGATGTCAAACTTACTATAATCTTATCCCCCCCCGTTACAACATGTTGTTTTTTCTTGAAATGAAATACTACCGGTAGTATGCATTGTGCAAGTACCCTTAACACAAATCTATAAGCTTTATATAAAAAACTTATAATGCCTGTAATATTTCTATCAGCAGTTCTACTATACGATTTAATAAAAAAGTCTTGAACCATTCCTATAAACTTATTAACAGATAATATTTTATGCAGATAATTCTATATTATCTTACATGGCTGAGCTTGATATACCAACGATCAATCATTTTTTGCCCCTCAGCATTTTTTCTTCTAAAAGAAGTGTATACTCCATAAAATTATATTGCTTTATGTTAAGAACAACGGTCATACAAGATATACATACGTATGTAATTGGATTTAAAAGATATCCACTATCAATGATACTGTAAAAAGGCAGAGCTAATATAGCCGCTATAAAAGAGACTTTAATACTTCTTATATTACTTTTAATAGCCTTCAATAACAGCTTTACAATATAAGCAATAAAAACAATTAGAAAGATAAAACCAAATTCCGCAAACAACTCTAAAAACATATTATGTGGAATTGGTGGGCCATTAAAACCCTTCTGCATTTCTATGCCTAAACCGCCAATACCACATCCAAATCCAACATAGTCCAATCCGACACTTATAGCTTTACCCCATATTGCCATTCTTGAATCATCAGTATATAAATTACCCCCTTCAGATTTAACCATGATTGCCATAAATAAATCAGGGTCAAAACTAAGAAAGTAAGATCCTAGACCTATGGCTATAAATAATATTATCAATTTCTTGATTGTACTTGTCTTTGACATTAGAAATACGACAAGCAGCATAAGAGATATTGACAAGAGCCCCCCTCTAGATCCTTCGACTAAGATAACAAAAACAGTCACAAAAATACATAAAAGGGGAATAAACAATCTTTTCAGATTTCCATATGAAGCTAGTGCCGCATATAATAGGAATGGGAAAGAAAAGCACAAAAAAGTTACGTAACCGTTAAAATTACCAAAAGTTACAGAAGCGAAAGGTCTATTAAAACTGATACCGTTCGTGTTTAAACTAACATCCTCAGCCTCGAAACTAGAAAGAGTTAAATGATTACTAGTTGTAATTTCCCAAATAGCAAAAATCAATGATATGAAAACAACGACAATCCAACCTGTTGCAATTGTTCTAACAGGATTTTTCGCTAAAAAAGAAAAAACAAGAATTTCAAGAAATATAGCAATATGAGTAAAATAATACAATAGTTCAACAACACCCTCTGACCTATCTGATGACCAAGCTAATGAAAGTATCGCATAAATCATAAAGAGTGTAAATGCCGCTATAAAACCCTTTGTTAGTTTCTGACAACTATAAAGATGCTGAATTATTGGAAAAAAGAAGATTACACCTAATACTCTTACGACCATAAGTGCCCCTCCAAGATTACCAAATATTAAGGAAGTAATCAGAAAGAAAATCAAATAATCATATATATTTTTTTTATTCGCCATTTTGAAATACAAAGACGTTATTAGACTAATAAACCAATTCTTCTTTTAAAATATCCAGCGACCTCCTTTTCATTTCACTTAATGCCTTATCAGATTCCTCAAACGATAATATCGGACTAACACAGAAATCTTCATTTGACACTATTCTGTTGAGGAAACCAGTTTTTGACAAAACGGCCTCTACTCTTGCCATATTACCTCCGGAAACAGAATAGAACTCTTTATGAAAAAATAAAGAAAACAACGTACCATGGAAAGATAATGCGACAACCGCTTGAGAATATTTAACCAATGCAAGCATTTGTGGTACTGTCGCGTTAAAGTAAACTATATCCTTATTTTTCAAAGACTGTACAATACTACTATTACTTAAGCTAACAAGTTTGCATTGTTTATCGTGTGCCACTTTTCTAGCAATATTTAAAGCATAAGGGGTGCCTTCAACATTATAATAGAGAACATATGGATAATCCAATGGAGGTGCAACTGCAAGTTGATTATAAAAATCCACGTTGTGGAGAATAGTAGGATCTACCACAAGTGTAGATGATATATTAAATGTGGCTTGTAAATAATCCTTGAGCCTACTTTCTCTCACAGTTATGAAGGATATATTAGATAGAAAGTCCTTAATCTGACCTTTGGAATAGCGGTTGAAAAGCTCAATCTTTCCTGAACTTGCGGCATATGTCACCACACGTTTTTCCCCAAAAACATCCTTACTTCCCCAATACACTGGGTCAATCCCACCAGTCAAAGAGGGGTTCCAAATCTGATCACTTCCAAGAACAAAGCAATCAAAATCTGAATTTGCTATTTGTGATGGTAGTTTTTGTATATGCATATAATGGGCTCTAAAAAGCTCAAATTTTTTATGACGCGCCCTAACTTGGAAAAAACCATTTAAAAATCTATAAAGAAATGCAATAGGATTTTTTAAGAAATCACGAAGAGAAAAACCTTGCGACCCTATTATCTCATTATGATAATCCAGAATATATGCTTCCTCCCCCAGATTTTTTATAGCTTCCTGTAAGGCAAAAGCTTGTAATACAGCGCCATAATTATCTGCTTGATGAAATGTTATAATCCCTACTTTCATATTTATTTGATTTTATGGTAAATAGGCCTTAAAACATCCTTGATTTTCGCTATTATACCTAAATCCGCATACTTTATGCCTATATACTTGAATCCTTTTAATGCAAATTCTTCTTCAAATAGATCTCTATTACTAGGAAGAGGTACAGAAGAATGAAGCTGTGGCTGGTCAAAATCTTGTTGCTCTATTTCCTGACAGAAATGATCTTTTTTTGCTTTGTTAAATAAAAAAGACCCTTTCTCAGAATTGATTAATGCAATACTGATTCCCTTGTTATCATTAAGCTCATCAGGGATGTTTTTCCACCCCCATAGATCAGCAATAGTGATGTCTGATGGACGGCTAAAATTTGTAAAATGGCAATTGTAACAAGACTTTCTTAATGCTAAAGAAGAGTAGAATAAACTTGCAAAAGTTTTCCGAGTCACCTTGTGGTCATTATAGATAAAAGACTCTTTATGCGACTTCCATCCTATTGATTTATCGCGGAATAACACACTTTGGAAGGTGCCATATTTGGCTTTTATATAGTCCAAATATTTTCCCCATAAAGCCGGGGATGACACTCCATGACAAATCAAATCAATTGTATAGAGGTTATCTTTTAACGAAAGATTTAAAAAAGAATTTAGGCCCGCAACCTGACATGGCGTTCCAGTGAACAAAACCAATTTTCCTTGTCCTAGATCATCCTTAACTAATTTAAAAATTCCCCCTAAGTCACTCTGGATATACTTTGAATATCTAAATTCATCGCGTTCGTCCTTATTGGTAGCCCTTTTGTGAATAGCAAGGAATCTATTATCTAGCCCAACACCATAAACAACACCGCCTTGTTCCAGGATATAATCAGATAATATTACAAATGCCCCACCGCTTTGGCTTTGTGATAAAGCGCCTTCATCTTTATGCCTTATTGCATAATAATGCTGGTTATAAGCAAGTTTCTTATTATCTTTGAATGGGCACAACAATAAGCATTTGCCACAGCTATTACATAGATTATCATCCACATAGGGATACTTAAACCCCATTGAATCTGACTTCATTGAAATGGCATTCCTAGGACACCCATTCAAACAGGCTGTGCAACCACTACACTCAAAAGAGGTCTTTGAACTAATATTATTGTTTTCTCCCATATATCCTTGATTTCACAAGATTAATCATACCTAATCGTTCGGATTTTGAAAAGCACATAAAGAAAGTAAGTATAACTAACAGTACAGTTGAATAAAGAATAGTTATAAGAAGGCGAACCCATCCCTCAAGCATAGTACCAGAGAGATAATATGTTGTAAACAAAACTATTATTGATATAATAACTATTGGTAAAACCACTTTAATAAAATAGTCTTTAGCCCTATATTTAATTAAATCCTCAATAATATATGCTCTTATTATTACTGTAACAATTGCAATGACAATAGAAACAACCATGGTAATCTCTGGTTCAAAGCCCATCTTTAAGAGAACCCAACTAATGGGCAGGTTCAGAAGCATTAAAAATCCTGTTATTATTTCGAATTTTCGAATTGTACCCGTAGCTAAAGCAGCTGCTATCGAAGGGCCATTAATTGATTCTATTATAGCATTAATCAAAACTAGTTGAGTAAACAATACCGTATGCTCAGGAACATTTTTAAGCCAAATATTCAGAACGAAATCGGTATTTGTCACCAGTGGAATTGCCAGTACACTAATTAGAAAAAAACAAATAACAGAACTATGCTTAATTAATTTATGCATCCCCATCATATCATTAGATGAGTATGATTTATATATTTGGGGTTTTACAGCAGTAAAAAAATTGGAATTCAAGCTATCTGTAGCCGTTAGAACCTGAAAAGATATCGCTCTTGCTGCATTAATGGCAGGATTAAAAAAAGTATTCAAAAGAATATTCACTCCTTGATTCCTAACCAAAACGGATATTGCACCTATCAAATGCCACCCCGAATAGGATGAAATCTCTTTTATTTCATTTTTATCCCAAATAAACTTAAATCGAATGTAGCGATACTTTTTTTTGCAAAATAAGTAATATAATACAGTAACTAATAATGATGTAACAAACATCAGAAAGGCATAGTAAATCAATCTATCCCCTGAATAATAAGCAAGAAGAAATGCTATAGCAAGCTTTATAAAACACTCTATCACAGATAAATACGCATAAAATGACATATGCTCGTGTGATACTACTAATGCATTATAGGGTATTGAGATACTAGAAGCGATAAATGTAAGCAAAGAGATTTGATATACATAATTTGCCGCAAACATTCTGTTGTCTGGTATAACAAGTTTATTGTTAACGAACCATAAACCAACAGTTTCTCCGACTATTAAAACCAAAAGAATAAAACATAAATAAAGAGACATTGTTAAACAAAAGTCTCTATTTAGCTTAACGTTATCTTCTAGTCCTAAGTCTGACGAAAAGTATCTTTGGCATGTAGATGATAAAGTACTATTAAAGAACGACATCATTACAATTACTCCTCCAACCACATTATAAATACCATAATCCTCTACTCCCAAATTCTCTAAAATCACACGTGACGTAAATAAGGTAATACCCATTACCAATATCATACGCACATACAACATTAGAGTATTTTTGAGAATTCTTTTATTTGATACAGTACTCATATTTATGATTCGAATAGAGCAATTCGGTCAAAGATGAATGCAATTGATTTATATCACTATTATATCCCACAACCACAGTCTCACAACTCTTTCTTAATAAACAATCGAGCTACTTACTTATATCAAGAACGTTATTTCTGTGTTTAGATATGTTCTTCTACACCACGGAAATGAACATTTAGTTCATGAAGGTGTTCCAAAAGAGTTCCAAGAGGTGTTCCTTCAGTCATCTTTGCAAAAGCATTCACGTCCTTGGGGAAGCACTTGCCACCATAACCGAACTTACCATCAGGTCCAGGGACATAGGTGTGAGTGTCGTTGATATAACCTGACAGTAGCACGCCTGTATGCACTTTGCGCCAGTCAGCACCCATCTGCTCGCAGTACTCACGGCAAGCGTTGAAGTAGGTCACCTTATAAGCTCCAAATACATTGTGCATGTACTTTGTCAACTCAGCCTCCAGCGGTGTCATCACGGTAAACTTCTTACCTACGAAAATCTTTGTTAGCAACTCGTGAGCGCCGGTGAATACCATCGTCTGCTTGCGGAAGTCCTCCAGGAAGGTACGCTCGGTAAGGAACTCTGGCATATAACACACCTGGTGGCCGGTCTCCTTGGAGAGGCGCTCACTGGTGCCGGGAAGGATTGTGGTGCGCACGAATACGGGCACATCGGGCAGGTTGGTGATGAGTTCCTTCATCAGCGTGAGGTCCTGTGTACCATCGTCTTCTGTAGGAACATGAATCTGCAGGAATGCAATATCAATGTTACTCAAGTCATCATTGTAACCTTTATAAGGGTCGCTGATGAACAGTTTACACTCAGGGTTGTTGTGTTCCAACCAATCTTTGAGGGCTCCGCCTACGAAGCCACATCCAATAATTCCAACGTTAATCATTTTTAATGCTATTTATTTTTCGATTTCTTATTAAACAAGACGGGTTTCCACCGACAATACTATATTCAGGAAAATTCTTTGTTAACAAACACCTTGCTCCTATAATCGTTCCTTTTTTTATCTCTCTTGATCCAATTATCATAACATCTCTGCCTATCCAACAATCATCCCCTATAATAACGCGATCGCGAGTTTCTTTTTTACCTTGTTGAATCATTGGGATGTCAGTTCTTTCAAAACAATGAGTACTTTCGAGCATATACAAGTTTGGTCCCATCATCACATTCTCACCAATTATCGTATTGTTAAGAATATGTGCATTATATCCAATACCAGAATTATCACCTATTTCAATATCTTGACCTTTTCCAAACCATGCTCCTTGCTCAATGTTCACATTTTTCCCAATTTTTTTAAACAAATGTTTGCAACAACCATAACGGATTTTTTGAGAAAACAGTAATCTCCCAACACGCGTATTACTACCAGGTAAAAATCTGGCAAATGAATAATAGATAATCAAATAAAACAACCTTTTCATTGAATTTTTTAAAATGATGTGGGAATTTTTTGTTAGATAACCATGTTGAAAGTAGCAGAAAGCAATAATTATTTATTCTCTCTGAATGAGTCGGAAGTAATATCCTCCTTCATTTCATCAATAACTTTAAGGAGATACTGGCCGTATTGGTTCTTTAGCATTGGCATGGCTAACTCGCGCATATGTTCTTCTGTTATCCAACCATTGCGATAGGCTATACCTTCCAAGCATGCAATCTTCAAACCTTGACGCTTCTCAATCACTTCCACGAAGTTGGAGGCATCTGCAAGGCTGTCATGGGTACCGGTGTCAAGCCAAGCAAAGCCACGGCCTAAGACCTGCACTTTCAGTTCACCATCTTTCAAGAATTCCTGGTTGACGGTGGTGATTTCCAGCTCTCCACGAGCAGAGGGTTTAATATGCTTGGCGACATCCACCACTTTATTAGGATAGAAGTAAAGACCCACCACAGCATAATTACTCTTAGGTTCTTTGGGCTTTTCCTCAATGCTCAAGCAATTGCCCTGCTTGTCAAATTCAGCAACACCGTAACGCTCTGGATCAGAAACCCAATAGCCAAATACTGATGCTTTATTGTTCTCCTCTGCTTCTTTAACTGCCTTGCGCAAGAGCGAGATAAACTCATTACCATAGAAGATGTTATCCCCAAGAACTAAACATGCGCAATCATCCCCTATGAACTTTTCACCAATGATAAATGCCTGGGCCAAACCGTCTGGTGAAGGTTGCTCAGCATATTGGAAGTTCACCCCATAGTCAGAGCCATCTCCCAGCAAACGCTTAAAACCTGGTAAATCATATGGAGTAGAGATAATTAGAATATCTCTGATGCCTGCCAGCATCAGCGCACTAATGGGATAATAAACCATTGGTTTATCATAAATCGGGAGCAATTGCTTGCTCACACCCTTTGTGATAGGGTAAAGTCTAGTACCGGAGCCTCCGGCTAATACTATTCCTTTCATAGCAAAAACTATACTAGGTTTGGTATGCCATTTAGCTCGTTCTGAATGTACTGGAGGTTGGCTATTTTTTCTTTTGTTTCCTCCAGATTCAGAATACGGGTGTTGTTCGAGTTGAACTCATCTATCAAAGCACGCTTCACATCACCTTCCTTGAAATACTTGTCGTAGTTCAGGTCACGGTTGTCTGCAGGCACTGCATAGAAATCACCCATATCAATAGCCTTGGCAGCCTCTTCTTTAGTGAGAAGGGTCTCGTACATTTTTTCACCGTGACGGATACCAATGACCTTGATCTCTTCTTTTTTGCCACCGAATAACTCACAAACAGCCTCTGCTTGAGTCTGGATGGTGCATGCAGGTGCCTTCTGCACCAGGATGTCACCATTCTTGCCGTGTTCAAAGGCAAAGAGCACGAGGTCAACAGCCTCTTCGAGGGACATAATAAAGCGAGTCATCTTGGGCTCAGTCAACGTAATAGGATTGCCCTTACGAATCTGGTCAATCCAGAGAGGAATAACCGAACCACGGCTACACATCACGTTACCATAACGGGTGCAGCAAATCTTGGTGTCACCACTCAGACGGCTCTTGGCCACAGCAATTTTCTCTTCAATAGCCTTTGTAATACCCATGGCATTGATAGGATATGCGGCCTTGTCGGTCGAGAGGCAGATAACACATTTCACGCCAGCATCAATAGCAGCATCTAGGGTGTTGTCCGTACCAATTACATTGGTCTTCACAGCCTCCATCGGGAAGAACTCGCAGCTGGGTACCTGCTTCAGGGCAGCTGCGTGGAACACATAGTCCACGCCCTTCATCGCATACTTCAGTGTACTCTTGTTACGCACGTCACCAATATAGAATTTAATCTTGTTGGCCACCTCCGGCATACGTGCCTGGAAGTCGTGACGCATATCATCCTGTTTCTTCTCGTCACGGGAGAAGATACGGATCTCACCAATGTCTGTCTTCAAAAAACGGTTAAGAACTGCGTTACCGAATGATCCTGTTCCTCCAGTGATAAGGAGGACTTTGTCTTTAAATAAGCTCATTGTATCTATTCTTAAATTTTATTCCTAAAACTTCTAAAAACTCTAAAAACACAAAAACTACATCAGGTTTGAGTTTAGTACCCTTACGGGTTCCATGTATAGTTCGTTAAAGTTGCACAAGATACCCAACTCATAGTTGGTTATCGTAAGATAATTACGAACCTGAGCCTTGTGAACGTCTGTAAGTTCGCTCACAGCCTTCAGTTCGACAATTATCTTATCATAGCATACAAAGTCTGCTATGTATTGTGCATCGAGTTTTTGGTCTCTATAGTAAACATCAAACCTCTTTTCCCTTTCAAAGGGAATATTTCGGAATTTTAACTCTATTGCTAGAGCTTCTTGATATACTTTTTCTAACAGCCCAACTCCTAAACGCTTGTGAACCTCAAATATGGCTCCCACAATCTTTGCAGACTCTTCTTTATAAATAATAGCCATTTTTGTTCTTTTCGTCTTTTAGGGCATTTTCGGAATCCTATACTTTCTCGAAGTAGGTGTCCGGTTTGTTGGGATTGAATATCTCGTTGCAATACATTACCGTGACGAGGTTTTCTGTTTCACTGAGGTTGATGATGTTGTGGGTATAACCTGGCAGCATATGAATGCACTGGATGTTATCACCACTCACCTCAAACTCAATTACTTCATCTGTACCCAGTTTACGTTCTTGAATCAAGCCATGACCGGCTACTACAATGAAGAACTCCCACTTGGTGTTATGCCAGTGCTGACCCTTGGTGATGCCTGGCTTTGAGATGTTGACGCTTACCTGACCAGCATTGAGGGTATGAACCAACTCTGTAAATGAGCCACGATCATCCACATTCATCTTTAAAGGAAAAGCAACTTTTTCCTTAGGCAGGTAGCTCAGATATGTGCTATACAACTTCTTTGCAAAGCTGTTTTCAGGAATCTCAGGAATCATCAGGGTCTTAGGTTGCTCAGCGAAACTCTTTAACAACTCTACGATACCACCAAGAGTAATTTTATGGGTTACTGGACAGTAACAATATCTTCCTATTTCCGAACACGGATTATTCGGATTTAACTGATTATCCGTTTTATCTGTACTATCCGTGGTCGGTATAACTTCGAGGCCATTGAATTCACATCGGTGTTCCTTACCCTGCAAGCAGGCAATCATTTCATCAACGAGGTCATCAATATAGAGCAGTTCCAGTTCAACGCTTGGGTCGTTGACTGTATAAGGCAGGTCATTGGCAAACGCATTACAAAATGTAGCCACAGCACTGTTATAGTTGGGGCGACACCATTTACCAAAGAGGTTCGGGAAGCGGTAAATCAACATTCTTGCGCCAGTCTCTTTGCCGTACTCCAAGAACAGATCTTCGCCTGCTTTCTTGCTGCGACCATACTCACTATTGCCGAAACGACCAGTAAGAGAGGCTTGTTGTGAGCTTGACAGCATTACAGGGCAAGTATTACCATGCTTCTTCAATGTATCAAGCAATGTCGATGCAAAGCCGAAGTTGCCCTGCATAAACTCCTCCTGGTTCTGAGGACGATTAACTCCAGCCAAGTTGAACACGAAGTCTGCATTCTTGCAGTATTCGTCCAACTGCTCGGGAGTTGAGTCAAGGTCATATTCATACACGGCTTCCACTGTCACGTCACCATAGCAACGTGCCTTACCGTCTTTAATGTTATTCAGCTGTGCGCACAGGTTCTTGCCTACAAACCCCTTTGCTCCAGTAACTAAAATTTTCATGCTAAAATTATTTGTTAGAACTTCCGCCAGAGCTCCGCTTCCCCCGTTGTCCTTAGCGACTGCTTTTTCTTTTCTCGTCGCCTCAAAACTTAAACCAGTCGAGGACTGCCCCCTTGGCGAAAATTTTTATACTCAATTAAAATTTACGCCAGACCATTTTGTTTACAATACCCACGTAACTCTGGATAATTTTGACTACTTTGGTAGAGACATTCTCCTCGATGTAGTCAGGAACAGGAATGCCATAGTCACCATTCTGATTCAATGTCACAGCTGTATCTACAGCCTGAAGCAATGACTTTTCGTCAATACCTGCGATGATGAAGCATGCCTTATCGATAGCCTCAGGACGCTCGGTAGAGGTACGGATGCAGATGGCAGGGAATGGATGACCAACAGAGGTAAAGAAACTGCTCTCCTCAGGCAGGGTGCCGCTGTCGCTCACCACTGCAAAGGCGTTCATCTGGAGGCAGTTGTAATCATGGAAGCCCAGAGGCTCGTGCTGAATGACACGACTGTCGAGCTGGAAGCCAGACTGCTCCAAACGCTTACGGCTACGAGGATGGCAGCTATAAAGGATTGGCATGTCGTATTTCTCTGCCATCTTATTGATAGCGGTGAAGAGACTCATAAAGTTCTTCTCCGTATCGATATTCTCTTCACGGTGAGCAGAGAGCAGAATGTACTTACCCTTCTCCAAGCCCAGACGCATGTGGATATCGCTTGCCTCAATCTCTGCAAGGTTCTGATGCAGTACCTCTGCCATTGGACTACCAGTAACGTAGGTGCGCTCCTTGGGAAGACCACAGTCAGCCAGATAGCGGCGTGCATGCTCAGAGTATGCCATATTCACATCACTGATGATGTCAACGATACGACGGTTGGTCTCCTCTGGCAGACACTCATCCTTGCAGCGGTTACCTGCCTCCATGTGGAAGATGGGAATATGCAGACGCTTGGCACCAATTACTGACAGGCAGCTATTGGTATCACCAAGTACCAATACTGCATCTGGCTTGGTCTCAACCATCACCTTATATGACTTGTCAATGATGTTACCCATAGTGGCACCAAGATCATCACCTACAGCTTCCATATAGATATCAGGATCTGCCAGCTTCAAATCCTTGAAGAATACCCCATTGAGGTTGTAGTCATAGTTCTGCCCAGTATGTGCCAACAGACAGTCAAAGTACTGACGGCACTTGTTAATAACCGCAGCAAGACGTATGATTTCAGGCCTTGTGCCTACTATAATCAATAATTTTAATTTTCCGTTATTCTTAAATGATACCATAATTATTATTTATTTCGCTTCAACTTGACTTTGTCGACCTCTGTCACGACTCGGGAAAACTTATACAAGCATAGTTTTCCTCTCACTGCTCCATCGGTTCCCAATCTCTTTAGATTTTGCCATTATAGTGTGTATTTTTTATTTCGAATCTGTTGTTTTTCGTCAGATTATTTCTTCCAATATTTTGGGAATCTCATCATATTTTCCATAATCATACCAAATAATATTTATACCCAAATCTGCCATCATCCGCTCTTGAAGAGTGAAATGTTCATTATCTTTTTCAGCATTTGGTGCCTGTGGGTTAAGTGGCTTACGCTCTAGGATGGCATAGTGACATGCTCTTCCTGTAGCAGTATCTTTACTTAATGTTCCCATCCCATTACTTGAAATATCAAGCAACCTACGAAGATTGGGATCGTTCATTGATAATCCGATGAAAAAACATGTTGTACTACTTAATGCTTGTAATTGAACAACATTTGACCAGTGAAAAGACTCTTTATACAATGTATGATATTCTTTTTCACTCAACACAGGCGTTGAATCGATTTGTCTGAATTGTGGAATCATTCCATGAACATGATATACAGGAAACTCATTTCCACTAAAATGTGTCCTGTCAAAAACCGAATGTACGTCTATCCCATGATTTATCAATGCTGTTTCAACTAAGTCATCATAATTAAAAGTAACAACTTGATTCACCTTATTTGTCTTAATTGCCGCAACAATAGCTTTGAACAACTCTGAATCAGGTTTGGGACTGTTTTTATATAATGAAGCATGCATCTGTTTCTTGAAGTCATCCATCGAAGCAAAGCCACTTTCAATATATCGTCCTATTATCAATGCAGAATGATTACATGATGTGTCTATATCAGAATAATCATCACGTCCTATCGCTGAATGTGACTTTATTTGAGCCTTTTCCATTAAGTCACCAAGAAGTTCGTTCCATGTGGGCATTTTGACATCAGGACCTAAACCTGCACCAAAGAAAAATGTATTATGACCCAATGAGAAATCCTGTCTTGCATCTTTTATTACTTCAGTTCTTCTTTCTTTCCAAGAAGGTCTGTGAACATATTGGTCGGAAGAAGTGAAGCCTCCTTTAATAAATTCATATTCAGAAAATACAAAGAATTTATCCTTATCATATTTCTTATAATCAGATAGAAGTCTCCATGAAAACTGGTTTCTGTTAGAATAAATTACATAGAAATTCTGAATTCTCCAGATTTCTCGGTTTTTCAAAAACAAATCATAGAGTAAATAAAGTGTATCAGGCCTTAAACCCGTTTTGACTTCTATAATTGAGCATGGCGGGATATCAAGATTACGGCATCCTGCTGGCAAATAAAGGTCTGCCCTATAATATCTACTACCTTTTTCAAAAGCTTTTTCTAAATCAATTGTTTCCTTCTCGGATAGGTTTTCCGAAATATAAGAATACACTTTCTGGAAAAACTCAAACTCAGTGTTATACTCTTTTATCATATATATACCAAATTTTAGTTATATAGTAGAGATCAAGGAATCATTCTAATTAGATGTATAAGAGACGTATGATGTATTCTTTCTCCTGTTTGTTTATCTATATTTGTCTGTTGTCATTAAAAACTAAAGGCTACGAATAAGGCCAGAATTGCTTCTAACAATATCTTTTATTTTACTTAAACATCAGTCTCAACTTATCCTTTTCTTTTTTGTTCAACTGCTGTCTATACGCCAGAAGTCGTTTATCTATATTGGCATCACAGAGTATATCTTGGTCGCGCAGACCAGTGTAATACTTTGGCACATGAAAATGCTTCGGATACATATCTGGAGACGTAACAAAACGCTTTGAACGATTATCTTTGGTGCAGATAAGCCTACACTTTGACACGCGGACAATTGCGGGCAAATGGGGGTCGTCAAAATCTGGGTCTTGAATCAAGGCCTCATACTTCTTCTGAAATTTATCAATGAGGTCATCGGGGAAAGGGACTGCTTTATGGTAGTCTCTTAACATACGGAATAACTTGAAAAATGTGGCCGACTCCACTAGTTCTTTTTTGTACTTACTACCTCCATATACCAAGAACCCATTACCATAGATTATCCAATCTAATACCGGAACAAAATCCTTGTGCTCTTTGTTTGTCCTAGAGAAAACACGCGAAAAACAGTTTGTGTCTACTATAATAGCCATAGTTACATCTCAAGCATTTTTAATTCTTCTTCTAAAAAGAACTCCATGTACTTCTGAGGAATATCTCCAACATACTGCCCTTTCTGATCTATTGGCATTCGATCTATATGTATCCCATACTCGTCACGGCTGAAAAAGAGCACCTGTGAGTTTATCTTACTTTTACCTTTATTTATGGCAAATCTGAAACGATTAATCATATAGTCGCTGTGAGTTTCGATAGTGAGGCGGTTATGGTTCTTAGTTGCTACTTTGTATATCAAATCACCGAAGGCTGCCTGTGCACGAGGGTGCAGGTGAACCTCAGGCTGTTGTATGGCAAAAGACTCCTCACGAGTACGCAGCATTTCTACAACTAGTGGCAATACCTGTGAAACGCCATAACCAACGTTGGCTATATTCATACTCAACTTGCCGTAATCAACATTCACCGAGAACGGGTTCTCTGGTTTGTCGTCCATAATACGCACTTCATCAAAAAGACCACTTTGCTTACCGAACTCTACAATAGCACTGTGAAACGACTTGGATTTAGAGGAGTTGGCATTTTGGTACTTTTTCAGTAGCAGCGGTGTATGTGCCCCTTCTGATGTATAGGACAAACTATAGGATTCGTACCAACGTTTCGCCTTGGCGCGAATGGGCGCAATCCAGTACATGTGGCTATAAGTGCCAGAAATAGAGAATTGTCCAGAATCATGAGCACCTCCGCCATTTATGTGGTCTTCGACAAGTGAGCGGGCAATACCAAAAAAAGGAACGTGTTTTGTTTCGATACTAATTTCCTCTCCAAAACCATTGAAATCTCTTACCCACGTGGAGAAATCCTCTTGGTTATCATATTCCTTTGTCTGATAGGTCACTGTCTTCTCAAACAATTTGCACCATACGGACTTTGACTTATAGATGAACTTGCACTCTGAAACTTCGGGGGCATGCTCTTTCTCCGTAAACTTCATCCAGATATACTGGGAATGGTTACGTTGTATTCTGGAATCGTCCTTACTAGAACCTATCGAAAAATATTTCTTGTTGGAAGAGTTCTGGTTTACCATCTCGGAAAAATAGCCCAATTCGATGTCTTCCGAGTTGAAATCTGGGACTACCCAAAAATTTGGCTGGCTAATGACTTCCATCAGATTCAGTACCGCCGTCTTGCCTGTACTGTTCTCACCTACAAAAAAATTTACATCCTCAAAGGATATCACAATATCCGTGAATCCCTTATAATTGTCTATATATAGTTCCATTTATAACATATTTTACAAGCTGATGATAATTCTATGAGATTATCCATAAGTATCTATATTAAATGAACTGCCTTTCTCAGTACTTCGGGGACTTCAGACCAGTCGTTTATCCAAATTATCCTGATTCCGAGATGAGCAACAGACAATTCATACCATCTTTGCATCCGTCTATCTTCAGGAATCTTTTCTATCCAATAGTGAGATGTACTATCTTCTTGGACTCCCATTTTCATCAAAGCATCCTTCTTACTAGCATGAATCCACGAAAGCCATCTGCGCAGGTTGGCATCTGTGAATGAAAGGCCAATAAAAATAACCGTACTAGTTGTCAGGATATTAAAGAAAGAATTAGATTGCCATGCAAAAGAAGAGTTAGCAAGTTGTAAATATTCATTCTCCGAAAATACAAGTTTATCATACACATTAAATAGCTTTTGAGCTCTCCTTGATGAATATGGAACCTGCACAACCCCATGACAAAAAATATACTGAAGCCTTCCCAAATAGTGACTGGTAATAGGTTCTGTAACATAATCCATAAACTTCAGATGTTGTCCATAATCAATATAGGCATGGGCATTAATAAGTGATGGCAGCAATAATTCCGCGTTGAAACTAACGATGGCCTCAGGACCACGTCGGTGGAAATAGGATTCAAGCACAACTTTAGCAATTTCATCAGAAGTAGAAAAACCAAAAGATAATACACGATCAATAAGATTCTGCCATATATTTATATTTACAGGAGTCGTTTCTGTCAAACATCGTGCAAGTTCCTTTTTTTTCTTATCTGAAAGTCCATGGAAAAAATGTGAATAGAGTTCATTACTAAGCAGTAACGAAAATTCTTCAGAAGTTTTTCCACTTTTCTCAAAAGCAGATTGTATAATGACATCTGGAGAGAACTTGGACAAAATAGTGGTAGAAAAATCATTCGGCATTTCATCTACTTGATGAGCCAAATTGATAGCAAGATTTTCCCATGAGGGGAAAGCTGGTAAAGAGCATCCAGCCCCCACACATAACGACCAAGGTTTTCCATCAGAGACAAGACACCCCAACGTTCTAAGTGTCAATCCTGTTTTAGCCATAATTTAAAACGAATCGTCTTCATCCACGCAAAAGCTATAAGTCTGTCATTTGGATAGTCGTGCCTTCCAGTATGATTAAGGGACAGGGAACTTCGATGTTTGATGTGTGAAGGATGATATTAAAAATTAATTGAAAGTCTCTTAATAGTTTATCTTTTCCCTATACCACCTGCTTTTATCGTAAAGAGTAAAGGTAGATTTATTGCACGCATCCACCAATTGGTCCATTTTAATGTTACCTATGATTTCTGACATATATGGTGATGCATAAGAATGATTCACAAATTCTTTGAATGCAGAATCCCATTTAGTTACTTTTCCACCTTTATTATATTGATTATAGATAAAGGAAGCGACACAATGAAGTATATAACTTTTTTCTTCCGGTTTCTGACAGAATAGGCTGTAAAGATCTAATAGATATTTATGCATCTCACTGCCTTTAAGCATATAGATTCCAAAATCTGTCTTTATCCCTTCGTACCCCTTATGAGAAATCTGTATTTTGTCCGAATTCTGCAGGAAAAGTGAATGATACCCATAAGAGCCACGAGATAATGCCTTACAATTAATAACACTCCAAAAATCAGAGGTTCCATTCTTCTTGACTTCCCACTTAAGATTTAGGGTTCTATTATCCTCAAAGAGTTGTATCATGGAAACTTGAAAATTGGCGAGCAATATATCATCAAGACTGTTGAAATACCTATTCTTAGTTAAAGTCACATCAATGTCTTTCAAAATTGGGGAGTCATCTCCATATAGGTTCTTCAATATACTTATAGCAGAGTAATTTGTGGTATTAACTTCGCGTATAAGATTATTAGCAGATTGGTAGGCAGCACTGTCAATCGTCCAAAAATGTCCCTCTGACATCAAGTCCTCTAAGGATGAGAATTGGCGATTACCATCTTTTTCTATCAAATAATACTTTTGTTCATTCAGCTTGGCATTAAAAATCTTTCCGTCTAACAGCAAATCTCTTCTGTTTTCTGAGTTTGTTAGTAGTCGGTTCAACAGGTAGTTCATCTCTGCAGAAGCCCACGTTGGTGAATATGACTTTGACAATTCACGAACTTGGGATGTGACTACATCCAAATAGCCGTCATAAACTGTTTCAAGCATATTACGCATAGTCTGCGAATTGATTGACGAACGTGCGACATTTGTTCGTGGTGCGTTTTCGCCATACAAATTTACCATAGCCACTAAATATTTGGCTCTGTAGCCCGGAGTCAAGTCCTCTATGCGGATTCCCTCGATAGCGAGTCCACATGGCTCTACATCAAATCCATCGTTGGTGGCTATTTCCGAGAATTGCACAAAATTCCACTCCTTCAAATATGTATTATATCGAAGTAAGATGGAGCAATCTACGCCTTCTTCTTGATGCTCAAATATTTTATAAGATTGAGCATCCACCACAACCCCCTTCTTCTTTAACGCATCAGTCAACAATTCTTTAGTACTCTTATACCCTATTGTTTGCTTCTTGCCTGCTTCCAAATAAGAGAAGTCGCATTGAGGCATAAGTACCCACTCTTTTAGGATAGAGAGTGGATTATAATCTATATCTGAACGGATTTTCAATTTTATGCAGGTTCCTGTTTTGTCGAGAAATCTCATCTTTGAGTCTTTCTCATTTCCATGACGAAGCAGATAACGACCATGAAGCTTTCTGACCTTTAACAATAAAGGTGTGTTGTCTTCTTTCATATTCGTTAGAATATCTACATCATCAGCTACTAGGAAACATGATAAAAGTCCTATACCAAACCTACTTATAGAATTATAGCCTTGGTGTGTCTTTTGAAATTCCGGGTCTTGGTATCTGGAAGATCCAACCTTAAGTAAATGATTCTCTATTATTTCAATATCCATTCCTGTACCATTGTCGACAACAAGCAATTCACGGGTATCAGGCATCCATTCTACTTCGACCTTAGGGGCATAATCTTTCAAGCCATCTTTCTCTAACTCAAATCTTTTTACCTTTACGGCATCAATGGCATTCTGAGCCAGTTCTCGCAATGAAACAGTTAGATTGTTATAGAGGGTTTCTCCGACCAACAAATCTAATATTTTCTGTTGATCAACAGAAAAAACTAACTGGCGCTTCTCAAAATCTTTCGCATCTACCTCTTCGTCATTGATGTCCTTCCAAGGGAAATCATAGGTCGTAGAGAATTTCTTTTTAGCTTTTTCATTAGTTCGGAATGACTGCTGTAGCTGTCGACGTGCATATTGCAAGTACTCCATAAGGGCAAAATATCCTTTTTCGTCTTCAAAAAAACCGGAAACAGCTAATGTGTCACTTTGCTTCTGAGTATCAACATTTCCTTCTGAATCCACCATCGGTCTAGCAGAAACACCACTAACTTGTGATTGTTTTGACCATTCCAACTGACTGACAGGATTAGTTGGTGAAATCAAACTAAGCTCTATACTTGGTGTCCTGTCACTTGTAATATGCATCATATCAGCTGTCCTAAGAATGAGAGCTGCATAATTAACATTTCCTGTTTCCTGGACAGTTAATCCATAAGATCGTTTAACGGGATATTTAGTAAAGTCGTCTATATCATCTTCATTGTGGCTAATACATATTCTTGCAACATCTTGTATAAACATCGGTTTCAGTCCCTCTACCATGCCCCTAACTATCTTGACAACTTCAGTGTCGTAGTATTCTACATTGCTATTAGTTAGCCAATCACTTATGCGCTGTCCATGACGCTTTCTCACAAACTCTTGATAAACAAACCTCTCACGTTCATGTTCTTCAAGCTGTTTTAAAGCATCAGCATTTCGCCTATCACTGACATAATTAGTTTTAAAAGATACATAGCTAGCATTTGTCTCTCTTTCTTTAAATTCTTTCTTGGTAACAAGCATACCTAAATCATGGAAGTAAATAGACATTACTATAAGTAAGCTATCAGCATCTGTCAATTGTGAAAAAGTGGCCTCTGGAATCAGAATATCAAGCAATTTCAACATTTGGTTGATATGGCTGATATCATGTTTAGTATATTCATCAAAGATGCCATCACGACCTATCATGCCAAGCATACTTTGGACTTTTTGCTTTATACCAACTATATTAATAGCATTAAATGAATCTAGTTCACATGCTTTCTGTGCTTTTAGTTCAATGGGGGTCATTTCTTGATTCATATTCTCTTACGTTTCATTTAACTGTAGTAAATCAGGATTGGCAAAACAACTCGACACCTAGACAGAGGGGACAGGTACAGCCGCTACGCTGATGTCAGATGTCTGATGTAAGATGTACATATGGCAAGGGGGTACGTTGGCGTGACCTTTGACGTTCTGTACTCAGAATCTACGATAGTTTATTTATTTGTCGAAGCCTTCCCTTAGGTCATGTCCTATAATGGAAGCAAGGAAA
>OCTW011606926.1_pt1 | contig 40652 bp, 38 predicted proteins | sample 1539671 | NCBI WGS metagenome assembly OCTW01 (sample SAMN02144230, study PRJEB22623) | gut metagenome | biome: sheep rumen | host: Ovis aries | place: New Zealand
TAATACAATTGCTGATACAGAAACTGTTTCAGTTGTCAGATCTTCGACTGCAAAAAGAACGTCTGCTTCCGGTACTTCCTATGCAAAAGAATTGTCTAAGAAACAGATAATCCGTCTGCGTGAAATCACAAGTCAGTTGCCAACATATGTAAGTCTGTTTCTTCGCAGCATTGAGGAAACAACTCAGCCAAGGACACGCATCGCATATGCCTATGATATTAAGTATTTTTTCGAGTATTTACACGAAGAAAATCCGGCTCTTAAAAGTAAGTCCATTAAGGATATTTCCTGCGCTGATCTGAACATGCTTACAGCTCTGGATTTTGAGGAATATATGTCATTTATTACACTTTACGTCAGGGATGGCCGCGAATATACAAATGACGCTCGTTCAAAGAAACGTAAATTATGTGCCCTCAGGGTTCTTTTCGCATACCTTTATAAGCATGATATGATAAAGGAAAATGTTACTACCAAGGTAAATATGCCTAAAATACGTGATAAGGCAATCATCCGTATGGATGCCAATGAAACTGCTGACTTTCTCGATCATGTTGAATTTGGCATAGGACTTACGAAAAATCAACAGAGGTTTCACGAAAAGTTGAAAGGCAGGGATCTGGCTGTTCTCACACTTATGCTAAGCACCGGAATCCGTGTTTCCGAGCTTGTCGGCCTTAATATAAATGATGTTGATTTCAATAATATGCGAATAAAAGTTACCAGAAAAGGCGGAAATGAAGCATTTGTTTTCTTCAGTGATGAAGCCGGCGAAGTTCTTCAGGAATATCTTAAAGAACGTGAAAAAATACTTCCTGTAGACGGTCATGAAGACGCACTTTTCCTTTCATCACAGAGAAAAAGGCTCGGAGTAAGGTCCGTAGAGCTTCTGGTCAAGAAGTATGCCATTACTGCTACTCCTCTCAAGCATATCACTCCTCACAAGCTCAGGAGTACCTATGGAACCGCCTTATATCAGGAAACGGGCGATATTTATCTTGTAGCCGATGTTCTCGGTCACAAGGATGTAAATACCACCCGTAAACATTACGCAGATATGGATGAAAACAAGAAACGCAAGAACCGTAATGCGGTCAAATTACGTGAGTCTGATTGACACCTTATGAATTCAAAGCTCTTATAATTACCTCCGCAGCATCATCAACACTGAGGCGGCTGCTGTCTATGCAGAGATGATAGCTTTCCATTCTACCCCATTTCTTTGAGGAATAATAGTTATAATAAGATGCTCTTGCTTTATCTTCTTTATTTATCTGATCCTTGGCTTTGTTCTCAGAAAGATCCGGAAAACGCTCCATAACGGTCTTGATCCTGGTCTCAAGCGGTGCATAGATAAATACACTGAATAGATTCGGATTATCGCGGAGTATATAATCAGAACATCTGCCGACTATAACGCAGGATTCTCTGTCTGCAATCGATTTGATCGTATCAAAGGTGGCCTGAAAAGCCTGCTGGCTGATATTCATATTGTATCCGCTATTGTTATAGCTGTATGCAAAGGCATAAGGATCCATAACAACCGAATAAAGAAAGCTCTTATTTGGCTTTTCGTCAAGATTCTGAAGCAGTTCTTCGCATACACCTGATTTCTCGGCAGCCATTTTCAGAAGCTCTTTGTCATAGAAATTAACTCCAAGCTTTTCGGCTACGGCACGTCCTATATTTCTTCCGTTGCTTCCAAACTGTCTTCCGATAGTTATAATCCTGTTTCCCATATTTTTACCCCTCCTTTTAATATCATAAGCTTACATTAACCCATAAATGTAATATTATCATAAAGAAATAAACAATGATCTGATCAACAGAAACAGACTCATTTTAGATTGTTTCTGTTAACATATATTATATCAGAAATCTTTATATTTATCATATATTTTATTGAAATAATCCATATGCCTGTTTATTGAAGCACCGAGTTCTTTCTGTGCAGTTTCAACCTTAAGCGTATTTTTGATTTCAAGATAATTTGTACGGCTTATTTCATTCCTGAGGCTTATATAGGTCGGATCCTTCTCAAAATGTGTTTTAACAGCGAGTTTTCCGTCCTTTTCACCAAGCATTTCCCTGAAACGCTTTGCTTTCGGAACGTAATTCATGGTTCCGGAGAACAGATCTCCGAGGTCGTGACTAGGATATATCGCATAGCATTCTGCACCCGGATATTTATAATGTTCAAATACATGATCACTGTCGAGACCGATAATGATGAACCTTCTGACACCCAGATCGTACAGAGGCTTTATAGGTTCATTATCCGTCAGACCGCCATCCAGATATTCCTTACCATTGATCCTGACAGCTTCATAGATTACCGGCATAGCCGATGAAGCAAGGAGTATGTCTATGATCTCCTGCTTGGTATGACCATTCAGCTTCATGTATTCAGGAAAATACTGTCCGTTTTCCAGCCTTGTAACACCTGCATAAACTGTATATGGAAGGTTCTCAATGATATCTTCCTTCAGATATTCATTCATCATCGATTTAACCTTGGATCTTGAGAAAAGCTGAGGGTTATCTGAGAAAAGGTCCGGATCAAGTTTAAAGACCTCCGGCATATTTATCTTCTCCCATACATCATACATAAAATCGGAATCACCGAGGCAGTAAAGCATAGCATTGATAGCACCGATCGAATCGCCGGAAATAAACTTAACATCCTTGAGAAGCCCGGCTTCGCCCAGAGCCTTAAGAACACCAATCTGATATGCTCCCTTGGCGCCGCCGCCGGAAAGCACAAGTCCCGTAGCCACCGCCGGATTGATCAGCTCGTTACTCTTCACCCTTGAACTCTCCGTCTCCTCCTTTAAGTTGTCATCAAAAAGCTCAGCCCCGTCATTAAGCGTTTCTCCACCCGCGAGATCATTATTATCAGTATTCTCTTTTATTTCATCAAATTCATCAAAGAATAATTCTTCGCTCATATTATATCCTTTATTTTGATTAACGTAAATGGTGGTATGATAATACACCTCCTCGGTTGTAGCAAGAATACGCCCTCAGAGGTGTATTATCATACCACCATAATTTAATTATCTACATAGATTCGTAATAATATTTGCCAATGAAGGTGTAATAATATATTTCCCTGAATTGTTTCATAATCTAAATGGCATTGTTGATATATATGCCCCTGAAGGCGTATTTTATCTACAACTGAAGGGGCATATATATCAGCAATGCCCATTCAATACCATTAAATATAATATATAATAGGAATAATAATTACCTCGGGGTCATCAGCTTTTTGATGCCCTCTTTCAACCCATCCACCGTCAGTGGATACATATGATATATCTGCGCCAGAGTATCCTCAGCTTCCATCCAGGTGAGTCTTGATGACAGCCCTGCATGGTATCTGGGATTAAGCCAGATGATCTTTTTGTATTTCTTGCTGAGCATTACATTCCAGTCATAACCGCTTCGCCCGTCATTTGGACCACGATAATTACCGTTCACGTCAAAAAGCTCTTCAGGAGCCATCTGGGCGTCTCCGACGATGATAACCTTATAATCCTTGTCAGTCTTGCGGAAAACCTCTTCCAGATCGATCCAGTCACCATATTCACATTCAGCTGTCTTATACAGCTTGCTGTAAATACAGTTATGGAAATAATAGGTCTTAACCTCTTTGAAGTGATTAGCCTTATGTACTGCCTGGAATAATGAATTACAGAGCTCCATAAAAGGATACATGGTTCCTCCGCAGTCAAAAAGGAGGAGAAGCTTAACTGTATTTTTTCTTGGCTTCTGATATTCCAGTTTAAGATATCCGCCGTTATTACAGGTTGAATCTATTGTCTTATCAAGATCAAGTTCGGTTTCAGGAATATCAAGTCTCGAAGAATACTGTCTGAGTTTTCTGAAGGCAACCTGAAACTGACGTATATCAAGAGTTTTGTCGTGACGGAAATCCTGGTATTTTCTCTCACCGTTTACGGCAAAAGCAGAACGCATACCGGTCTTACCGCCGACTCTTATACCGCCCTTGTTACGTCCTGAATGACCGAAAGCCGAACCGCCGCTGGTACCGATCCAGTAATTACCGCCGTTATGCTCGGTATTCTGCTCGGTAATACGTTCCCGGAACATTCTCTTGGTCTCATTCATATCCCTCTTCTGCTCATAGCCGTACATGGCAATATTCTGCTCATCAGGCTTCATACCCTTTTTGTCGAGGAATTTCATGATATTTTCCGGAACCTCATCAGTGTGCTTTATGTTCTTGAAGTATTCCATAAAGGCGAGGTCATATTTATCATAGTCTGATTCAGTTTTAACAAGTATCATTCTTCCGAGATAATACAGAACGTCCAGACTTGATTCGGAGAGATCCTTATCAAGCGCATCCATGAATGTTATCCATTCTGTCATTGAGACATTCAGTCCTTTATCCTTAAGAACGTAGAAGAATTCTGTAAACAAATTTTAACCCTCTTTTATGCTGCAAAATTAGTTGGTTTGGTAAAAAACTTAAAATATAATGTTATTGTTTACATAACTTTATTCTTGTTAACAACATTAAGATCTTCGTCTTTTTTAACAAGTACTCCGAGGAAAGGAAGCTTCTGTCTGATAGTCTCAGGCTCAATACCGCCTATCATGAGCGCCTGGAGCCAGTCGATAAGCTCTGAGGTACTTGGTTTCTTTCTTACCTCTTTGATGCTTCTGATCCAATAGAAAGTACTCATTGCATATTTCAGGAGATTCTCATCAAGCTCATCAAAATGAACCTTAACTATCTCTTCCATCTCTTCTTTATCAGGGAATGCAATATAATGGAATATACATCTTCTGAGAAAAGCATCCGGAAGCTCTTTCTCGGCATTTGATGTAATAATAACTATCGGTCTTGTAGCTGCCTTAACAGTTCTCTTGGTCTCATGAATATAGAACTCCATCTTGTCAAGCTCCCACAGAAGGTCGTTAGGGAACTCAAGATCAGCCTTGTCGATCTCATCAATGAGAAGTATGCACTGCTCTTCTTCACTGAAGGCCTCACCAAGCTTTCCAAGCTTGATATACTGCTCGATATTATCAACGCCTTCAGCACCAAACTGGCTGTCATAAAGTCTCTGGATGGTATCGTATACGTATAAGCCTTCCTGAGCTTTAGTGGTTGATTTGATATTCCATATGATGAGTTTCTTTCTGAGAGCATCACTTATAGCCTGAGCAAGCATGGTTTTTCCTGTGCCAGGCTCACCCTTGATAAGAAGTGGCTTTTCAAGTGCAATTGCTACATCAACAGCTTTCATAAGCTCTTCTGATGCAACATAATCTCCGGATCCTGTAAATTTACTAGCATTAAGATTCATATTTAACTCCTGGTAAAAAATATTTTTGAGTAATGTGTTTCTGTATAAAACAATAATCGATGTAAGATTTTATTAGATTAGTATACAACAACCTTAGTTCCTGCAGGTACGTAGTCATAGATCCACTTTGCGTTTTCAAGCTGAAGTCTTACACATCCGAGAGATGTATTTACTCCGAGTCTGCCATCGATGACAGTTACCGGCGAATCCTCTCCACCCTTATATTTTACTGAATGGAAAAGAACATCTCCGTAGAACTGGGTTGCATACCAGCATCTGTATTCATCATCAGGACCAAAGTAGAGCATCTTAAGTGATGTGGTTTCATATATACCTTCAGGTGTATCATGGCCATCAGCACCGCAGTTGCAGTCCCAGTATTTGATGCAGTCCCAATTGTTTGAATAGCCTTCGAGAATCATAACCTTGGAATCTTCTCTATTGACCATTATCAGATATCTTGTATAGCTGCTGTAATTCTGAGCCTTTTTGTACATCTTGGTCTGGACATCATCAACCTCAACCTTGCCATTTTTAATATAGATATCCTCACCGTTATATCTGTAATATCCGGTATATGTGAAGTCAACCATACCACCTTTAACATACCATTTTCCGCTTGAGTTAGAGGCAATAGTTGTTTTGTTTGTTACCTTGCCGCCATCAACAAGATAGTAACCGGTTTTACCATTTACAGTGCCTTTGTATAAGCCCTCTGCGTAGAAATCAACTTCACCTTCATCTATATACCACCAGCCGTTATCATTCTTGGCAAATCCAGTATAGCTGTAATCTATCATTCCGTTATTTACATAAACCCAGTATGTCTTATATTTTGCAACTGTGGCACCTGTCTGAACCTTTGAGCCTTTAAGATAATAGGTACCTTCAACTCCATCAACGGTTCCGCTTAAGAAACCATTATAATTGAAATTGACCTTGCCGTTTACACAATACCACCAGCCCATGGAATTCTTGGCGAGACCTGTATAACTGAAGTCAACCTTACCGTCCTTGATATAAAACCATCCGTTTTCGTTCTTCTCAACAGAATTGCAGGTAAAGTCAACGCGGCCGTTCTTTATTCTCCACCAGCCGTACTGATTTTTAGCGATTGTATCCTTAAAGAAAACCTTACCGTTTACAACGTTCCACCAGTTGCTTTCTCCATTTACTGTACCTTTAAATACACCCTTGGCATTTTTCTGAACCTGACCATTTTTTACATACCACCAGGCTCTGTCGTACTGAACGAAATCTGTATAGTTAAAATCAACCTTACCGTCACGACAGTACCATGATCCATAGCTATTTTCAGCAATTCCGGTAAAATCAAAATCAACGCGGCCGTTTTTGATCCTCCACCATCCCAGATCATTTTTTGCTACGGTGTCTTTGAACTTTACTGTTCCGTTCTCTATATACCACCATCCGGTTTCGTCCTTGACTTTACCTTTAATAACAGAGGTAACCTTGGATATTTTTCCATTGTTGTAATAAACCCATTTTCCATCTTCCTGATAGAAACCGGTTTTCTTGGAACTTGCGGCATAAACATCGTCTTTGTTAACGAATCCCGGAACCGCTAAAATAAAAACTAACGCTGCAAGAATAAGAACTAATCTTTTTTTCATACCTTCCCTCCTAAATTATTCTCTGATCTGACCATTTCCATATACGATGAATTTGGTTGATGTGAGTGCCGTAAGCCCCATAGGTCCTCTTGCGTGAAGCTTCTGCGTTGAAATACCAATCTCTGCGCCGAAGCCGAATTCAAAGCCGTCAGTAAATCTTGTGGATGCATTAACATATACACAAGCCGAATCAATCTCGTTAAGGAACCTCTGAGAACTGCTATAGTCTTCTGTAATAATAGCTTCTGAATGTCCGGTGCTGTAACGGTTGATGTGATCGATCGCCTCATCAAGGGAATCAACTACCTTGGCAGAGATTATCTTGGCAAGATATTCAGTACCGTAATCCTCTTCGTCAGCAGGAACAATGATGTTGCTGATTGCCTGTGCTCTCTCATCGCCTCTGATCTCACAGTTATCGCTGGCAAGATCTGCAGCAATAAGAGGAATAACCTCCTCTGCAACATCACTGTGAATAACAAGTGATTCAGCTGCATTGCAGACACCGAGGCGCTGAAGCTTGGCATTTCTGATGATTTTTACTGCCTTATCAAGGTCAGCGTATTTATCAACATAAATATGACAGTTTCCTGTACCGGTCTGAATAACAGGAACGGTAGCGTTCTGTACGACATTGTTTATCAGACCTGCGCCTCCTCTTGGTATCAGAAGATCGAGATACTGATTCATCTTCATCATCTGATTAACAATCTCTCTGTTTGTATCTTCAACCAGACTTATTACATCCGGATCCATTCCGACCTCGACAAGTGTCTCCTTAACTATCTTAACGAGTGCGATATTTGAATGGATACAATCGCTTCCTCCTCTGAGAATAACTGCATTGCCTGATTTGAAGCAAAGAGCAAATGCATCTATCGTTACATTTGGGCGAGATTCGTAAATGAAGCCGATAACTCCCATAGGAACTCTAACCTGACCAACCAGAAGTCCGTTCGGACGTTTCTTCATTGAAAGGACTTCACCTATAGGATCATCAAGAGAAGCAACCTGTCTGACACCCTCAGCGATTCCTTCAATTCTTTCATCTGTTAATTTCAGTCTGTCCATAAGTGCAGGACTCATTCCGTTAGTCTCTGCATTTGCAAGATCAACCTTATTTGCCTTGATTATCTCATTTTTTCTGTCACATAATGCTTCTGCCACTCTTAAAAGAGCATTGTTTTTCTCTGTGATTCCGGCTTTTGCAATTATGCGGCTTGAAGCCTTGGCTTTTTCACACAGAGCTATAATGTCGAACATATTCTTCCTCCGTTCCATTAAATAAAATGATTTATATATGATGTGTTTATTTGAAAAAAAATATTATGTCATAATATGCATGATATCTTATTCTGTATTATGTTTTGTTTATATAATACTTAGATTTAATTATGTCTGTTTTTGATCAGGTGTCAGCCACAGATGATCTCATTTTCGGTGATAATCATTTCAGGTCGTATATCGAGTTCATTCAGAGCAATCTCATCCTCAAGTATTTGAATACTGTAGGCAACTGCAGCCTTTGCGATGTATGCATCTTTGAACCTGTCGAGGTATCTGTCGTAAAAACCACCGCCATAGCCTGCTCTTCCGAGCTTTCTGTCGAAAGCAAGTCCCGGCATGATCATCAGAATACTCATATCAGAGTCAGGAATAAAAGTTGCCTCTGAAACCGGTTCTTTTATACCCCTATAGCCTTCCCTTATGCTTTCACTGCCGGTATAGGGGTAAAAATCCATATCCCTGCCTTTTACTCTGGGTAGAAATACTCTTTTTCCGTCGTCTGCAGCTTTTTCATACAGATATTTAAGATCAACCTCTTTACCATATCTGTAATATGCAAGAATATTATCAGCCGAGCGATAGTTTTCAAGCTGTGTTATCTTATCACAGATTAGCTTGGATTTTTCGGCAATTTCAACTTCTGAAAGAAGATTTCTCTTATATGAACTTATCTTTCGTGCTACACTTTTATCTATCATGATAAATTCCCGGTTTATTCCATATACCGCTTATTGATGATAAAATCCGTCGTATCGAAATCATCCTGCTCATGGGATATGAACAGAGTTCCGATATCCTCACCTTCAAGTACGGCAGTTATATTATCAAGATCCGATGAGTTGCAGATTATCATATCAGTACCAACATCGGTAGCTATTCTTGCGGCGGCTATCTTAGTTGCCATTCCGCCTGTTCCGACACTTGAAGTTGAACCCTTAGCCATGCTTATAAGCTTGCTGTCTATCTTCTTTACTACAGAAATCCTTTCGGCATCAGGATTGATATGCGGATCATCTGTATATAAACCATCAATATCTGTAAGAAGAATCAGCATATCGGCATCAATAAGGCTGGCAACAATGGCTGAAAGAGTATCGTTATCACCAAACTCAATCTCTTCGGTTGCAACTGTATCATTTTCATTAACAACCGGAATGATGCCCAGGCTGAGAAGCTCGTTTAATGTATTTTTAGCGTTTTTTCTTCTCTCATCAGATGTGATAACATCAAAGGTAAGAAGAACCTGAGCTGCCTTGTGATTATATTCGAGGAAAAGCTTCTGGTAGATCATCATCAACTGTCCCTGTCCTACTGCAGCACAGGCCTGCTTGAGAGCCAGTGTTTCAGGCTTTTTGGGGAGTCCCAGATTCTTATAACCTACACCAATGGCGCCGGAAGAAACAAGGATAACATCCTTATCCTGATTTTTCAGGTCGCTCATGATCCTGACAAGCTTTTCAAGTCTGCCGTAATCTATTCCGCCGGTTTCGGCATGTATAAGAGAAGAAGAACCAATCTTGATTACTATCCTCTTCTTGTCCTTCAATAAACTTCTGAAGCCGCTTCCGGCTCCCGGTTTAAATACACCACCAATATCATAAGTGATGCTTTTATCATTCTGAAACATTTCTATTAACTCCTGGTGTTTATGAATTCTTTATACAATAAAATAATACAAATTATTAATATCAATAATAAATATCAGATAATATTCTTTCTGCAACAATACCTTTAATTATTTATGGACAGCATTCTTGCGGCAAGTTTTTCCGCACAGCGTACACCGTCAGCAGCGGCTGATGTGATGCCTCCGGCATATCCTGCTCCTTCACCGCATGGAAATACTCCCGGAAAGCCGACAGCCTGAAGATCATCATCACGTATGATCCTTACAGGTGATGAGGTTCTTGACTCAATACCTGAAAGAACGGCATCTTCTGAATCAAAGCCTTTGATACGAGTTCCAAAATACCTTATCCCATCAATTATAGCATCTGACACATATTCTGGCAAACAGGATTTGAGTTCTGAAAGGGTTATTTTTCCTTTTATTTGTGGTTTTATACTGCCAAGCTTCAGACTTTTCTCGCCCTGAATAAAATCGCCAAAGAGCTGAACGGGGACATTGCCTTCACCGGCATTAAAGAAAGCCTTCTCAAGTTCAACCTGAAATAGAGCTGCATCCAGCGGATTATCACCGGATATATCTTCAGGAACTATATTTACAACGATAGCTGAATTGGAATTATCTGAATCTCTTCCACTGTAGCTCATTCCGTTTACAGTCATGCATCCCTTTTGGCTTGATGCATTTATAACATAACCTCCGGGGCACATACAGAAGGAGAAAACTGCCCTGCCGTTCGCAGCATGATAGGTAAGCTTATAATCAGCAGCGGGTAACTTATCGGCAAAATCATCACCGTATCTGTCAATATCGATCATTCTTCTCGGATGTTCTATACGGAGACCAATGGCGAAAGGCTTCTGTTCCATACTGTAGCCCTGTTCATAAAGCATTTTCATGGTATCTCTGGAGCTGTGACCGGTCGCAAGTATGACATTGTCGGTAAAGATTTCATATCTGTTTATCTTTTCATCGTCTGTATCCAAACGCCTGTAATTTGAACAGACAGAGGAAATATCATCGGGATTCTCTTCTCTGCTTTGCTCAAGAGTCAGCTTATAAGTTCCGTTCGAAGCCTGTAAATCAGTGAGTTTTGTGCTGAAGAAGATGTTTCCGCCTTTATCCAGAATATTCCGGCGCATATTTCTCATGATCTTCATCAATACGTCAGTACCGATATGTGGTTTTGCATCATAGCATACAGATTCGTTTGCACCAAATCTACGGAAGGTTTCAAATACAAAAGAATATATTCCGTCTCTGTCCTTGTTTCCGGTATTCAGCTTACCGTCAGAAAAGGTTCCTGCACCGCCCTCACCAAAGGAAACATTACTTTCTTCACTAAGTATTCCCGTTTCCCAGAAGCAGTCTACATCAGCTTTTCTTTCATCAACAGGCTTTCCTCTTTCTATTACAATCGGGCAGAAGCCGTTATCTGCAAGAACAGTTGCGGCAAAATATCCGGCAGGTCCTGTACCGATTATAACAGGTCTATATATGTTCGATTCGGAGTATTTTTCGCGTTCAAAGCTGTATGAAAAATGATAGTCTGTGCATTTAGTTAACGTAATGTTTTTATTGTTAAGTATTCTGACTGTTTTTTCCTCATTATCGGAAACCTCTACCATTACAGAATAATTATAATGAATATCATTTTTCTTTCTTGCATCAAGAGAACGCCTGAGTATTCTCACAAGCCTGTAATCTTTATTTCTGAGAAGCTTCTTTATTTTCCTATTCAGTTCATCTTTACCTGCATCAACAGGAAGCTTTATATTATCTATTTTGATCATATGTTTATTACCGAACGTCCTGCGATATAACCTGTTCTGAATGCCCACATAAGATTATATCCACCACATTTTCCGCATACATCTACAGCTTCACCGACTGCAAACAGTCCTCTTCTATTCTTCAGACTCATTGTTTCCGGTTCTATATTTTCGCAGCTGATACCACCTTTTGTTACCTGTGAATGTGTATATCCGTAAAGGCTGCTATAACTAAAGCTAAGCTTCACTGCTTTATCATAGATAGTTTCTGCTGCAGAAACATCAGTCTCAGCAAGCTTTTGCTTTGTATCAAGCCTGCAGAAGCTGCTGATAATAAAGGCTGCCAGCTTATCATTTATATATCCGTTAAGAAATCCCAGCAGCGTCCTGCTCGGACAGTTATTCTTTTGAAGCAGAAAATCCTTTATAAAGCAGTCTTTTTCAATATCCGTCATAACATTTAAGAATATTTTATCGATATCATCATAATAAGACAGGTCAAATATAACGATACCCGAGAGTCCGTAATCAGTGAACTGCACCTCACCATACTCGGATATTTCTTTGCCATCCTTAAGCTTTACTGTTACCCTTGCATTTGAACGTACGCCCGAAATATCGTTAATGTCGTATTTGTTTATGGTATCGGGGCTGCATATAACAGGGCACAAAGCAGGTTTATGAGGCGTTACTGATATTTTGAGCGAATCAAATATATGCTTTGTGACTGATTCTGAAGCTGCCCCCAGCTTTGGTGATGAATAGCCGCCAAATGCCAGTATTACATTTTCAGCTTTGCAGATTTCATTACCGTTTGTATCTGTCACAGAATAATGATCAGGACTTTCAATAATCTCGCCAACCTCAGCACCAAGTTTAAGGGTGACACTGTTTTTCCTGAGTCTGTCGAGCAATGCCCATACAACCGATGAAGCCTGATTACTTCTTGGATAAATATATCCGTTTTTATCATAGCATTTTATGCCGAGATCATTCATGTATTCAGTAACAAAAAGAGACGGATCCTCACCAAGGATATCCGTCGCAAAACTGTTTCCATAGTAACAGGAAGAAGCCATATGCATATTGGCAAGGTTACACCTACCATTACCGGTTGCATACAGCTTCATTCCAGCTTTTTTATTCTTGTCTATTATAATAGTCTCATTTCGGTCGGTGGAGGCCTCAATAGCAGCTATGAGGCCTGCAGCTCCCGCACCGATTACACATGTTTTATACATTTATTATTCCCACTGAATTCCTGAAACATCCTCTTCATCAAAATACTGAACAAAGGTCTTTCCCGGATTAAGAAGGAGTGGTTTGCCATCCTCGGTGAAATATTCGGTAACACTGTAATCACCGTCTTTCTTCCAGGTTATAGGTATGATCTTACCGTTTGTTGCATAGTAACCGCTTCCGCTTCCGTTAAGTGTTACATCATTATATTTTCCGTCAGGCATTCCTGAAACTGAAGTGATAACGATAAGAACGTTCTTGAAGGTAAGCTGTGTATTTGTCTGATCATCGACATGCTCCATGCCATACTCTGATCTGCTGTAAACCTTAGTCTTCTCATCATACTCATAATAAGGCTCTGTAAATGAATTGTATCTTACATCAAGGAAGGTACATTTCTCACCCTTTTCAAGGTCCTTGTCCTCTTCATTAAAGCTGAAGGTGCTCTTGTATGAAGAGTCATGCTCTGTTCTGTATCCGTGATCAGCAATACTCTCGTTAATACCATCAGCGCTGAGGTAGCAGTTATGAGGAGCATATCTGTCATCTGATCTGTAAAATACGCTTTCATAAAGTCCTTCGATATCATCAACGCCATAATCCTTGATTGCAGAAAGACCGTATGTTGAACCACCTACATGTGCAAGAATGGCATCATGCTCAAGTGCCTTTACAACAAAGTACTGTCTTGCACTTCTGATGGAACCAATCTTATCAAGTCCCGAATAATCGGTGAAAAGAGCAAGAAATCTTGTAATACCGCCTTCACAGGTCATCTCATATATAACATCTGCTTTTGAAACACCTGACTGTGGCCATGATATATCAATATTATTGATCATAACACCTACAGGTCTCTTGGCAGCTTCTTCCGGCTTAACCCATTCTCCGGTCATATCACTCTGAACAAGACCTTTATGCTTGTCAGCTTCTGTTGTTGCCTCTGTTGTTTTCTCTTCAGTAGTGGTTCCTGTTGTTACTTCCTCAGTGGTTGTTACTGTCGTAGCTTCTGTTGTCGTAGAAGTGTCTGCCTTCTTTTTCTTTTTACCACATCCGGTTGCAAAAAGGGTAAGTCCAAGCATGAGGCAAATAGTAGCTTTAGTAATCTTCTTATTCATAGTCTCTTTCATATCCTTTCTCTTTAAGAATCTGTTCCTGAAGCTTTTCCATTTCTTCTCTTTCGGCATCACTTTCGTGATCATAGCCAAAGAGATGAAGCATGCTATGGGCGGTCAGGAACGCTATCTCCCGTTTAACACTATGTCCATATTCTTCTGCCTGACTATAAGCTCTGTCAATAGAAATGACTATATCACCGAGCATAAGACAGCCTGTATCCGGATTAAAATACTCATATGAGTCATCCTCAACGCCGGAAAGATCAGCAGGTCTCTCATAGTCTATCATCGGAAAGGAAAGGACATCTGTCGGACGGTCGATTCCCCTGTTTTCTTTATTTATCTGATGGATAGTTTCATCATCCGTCAGCAGTACATTGACTTCTGTTTCATATGGACAGCCGACGAAATCACAGGAGTGTTCTATCACATCGCGTATTATTATATCAAATTCTTCGGGAATATTCAATTTTCCGGAGTACTCATTCTCAATATTAATAAACACTTAATAAACTCCTTTGATACTCATTAAAATAGCTAAGATAATTATTCTATAATCAACTTTAGATATGCCATCTCAGTTGTAGCAAGAATACGCCTTCGATGGCATATCTAAGTTGATTATTATAGTATACAACAAATACTAATAAACTCCATTGATACTTTTGCATGGGGTACGGATAATCAGATTGTATAGTTACGGATAATCAACATAAATATGTCCTCTCAGTTGTAGATAAAATACGCCTTCGAGGACATATTTATGCTGATTATCCTGATGTATGACAAAACTGAGAATATATTATTAATAATTATCCAGATTATCCTAATATCTTAATACGACTTTGGGCGGAAAATATTTTATTAAAAACTAGTGCCTGTTTTTTTGAAATTTTGCATCGTATGCGTCGTAGGCTTCTACGATACGCTGGACAAGGGGATGGCGGACAACGTCGCGGCTTGTGAATTCGCAGATGCTGATGCCTTCGATATTTCTTACAACCTTGAGGGCAATCTCGAGGCCGGATTTGGTGCCTGCTGTAAGGTCCTTCTGTGTGAGGTCACCGGTTATAATTGCCTTACTACCGAAGCCTATTCTTGTAAGAAACATCTTCATCTGAGAAGGTGTTGTATTTTGAGCTTCATCAAGAACGATAAAGGCGTTATCAAGAGTACGGCCTCTCATGTATGCCAGAGGAGCAACCTCGACCAACCCCTTTTCCATATTTTTCTGGAACTGCTCTGCGCCCATGATCTCATAAAGTGCATCGTAAAGCGGTCTCAGATATGGATCGATCTTGCTCTGGAGGTCACCGGGAAGAAAACCAAGCTTTTCTCCGGCTTCAATGGCAGGTCTTGTAAGGATGATCCTTTCAACCTCGTTCTTCTTGAATGCTGAAATTGCCTTGGCCATTGCAAGATAGGTTTTTCCGGTACCGGCAGGTCCGGTTCCGAAGATTATCATGCTTTTATCGATAGCCTCAACATATTTCTTCTGGCCGAAGGTTTTTGCTTTGACAGGTCTGCCCTGAATGGTATGACATATGATATCTCTTTCGAGCTCGGCATAATTCTCATCCATCTTCTTTTCTTTAGCCAAAGAAATAATATAATCCAGATTCTGTTCGGTTATTTCTCCGCCGCCCTTAAGGACGCGAAGCATTTCATCTATAACAAAAGCCGCACCTTCAACACCGCTCTTAGAGCCGGAAAGCATAAGCTTTCCGTTTCTCTGAACGTAGTCGATACCGAAGGTTCTTTCCAGCTTTCTTATGTTACTATCGAAATTACCGAAAATACTCTGGATATGTTCGTCTGGTATATTCAATTCAATCTGATTTGATTCGTTTTCCATATAGTAGAATACTGATTTGATGTTAAAATTATCTTATTATTTGAGCACGTATCTGTAGATCATCATTAATGCAAAGATCACTGCTCCGATAAGAACGCATACGATTGTTCCCTTAAGCTGAATCTTAACAACCTTGAATCTGCAGATGAAAAGAAATGCTGTAATAAGTGCAACAACAAAATAAACAAGAGTTATATCCATTCTGGTAATGTACTGGAAAAGCATTACCGTAGGGAAAATAAGGGCTGAATTGGTTACAGGAAGTCCTTCATAGTACTCTCTCGGTCCCTTATTGTCATTTATTCTCTCTTCCTCCGTTACATTATAATAAGCAAGACGGATAAGAGCACAAAGTACATAAAATACAAGAATGGCATTAAGAGCAACATGGATCGCAGCAGCTCTTGCTGAACCATCATAAATATCAAGTGTATTTCTGAGGTATGGAGAAGTCTTGATAAGAGCCGAACCGATACATGCAGGGAGCATACCAAAGGCTACAATATCTGACAGGGAATCAAGATGCATTCCATATTTTGATTCTCTTGGAGTACGATCCTTCTTGGTTCTTGCAACCTTACCGTCAAAGGCATCACAGAAACCGCTGAACATCAGGAAAAATATACCGATGAACGGATGTCCGTGACCACTGAGTGACACGATTATTCCTGTTCCTGCAGAAACAAGAGACATATAAGTAAGTATCATCGTATAATCATAATAGCCTATCATTTTTTATTTCTCCTATTAACCAAAACAAATTTAACAAGCGTGAGTATTCCACATAATAAAACGCATGCATAGAAAGATATCGTACGGCTGAGAAGCTCAAGATTGACAGCCTGCTCGGCATCAAAAAGGCTCTTATATCCGTCGATCATTATATAATCTGTAATTCCTATAGCACCCGGAATAGGTATTACATATGCTCCGATAATAACGAGTATCTGGATAGATACTATCTTGCCGATATCAACCATCAGATTACCGGCGGCAAGGAAAACAAATACACTGACAGCAACCAGAGATAACCTCATAAGTATGTTATATATGAGCGGGATGATCAGCTTATTCATCTTCCCTCTGATCATAACAGCCGTCTCTCTGTATTCATCCATCTTTTTGTTGATCTTCTCTATCTTTGCATCAGTATTCTTAACGAATTTCAGCTTACCGAGAAATCGGACAAACTTGCTGCAGATCTTTTCAAGCAGGTATTCCTTAGCAATGAGCAGATAGAAAAACAGTGCCAGAACAACCTGGATGATGATACCAAATATAATAAAAAATCTTGATAATGGTCCGAATTTTAAGAGTGTTCTCGGATTAAGCAGAAGGTCTACAGCTCCGAGTATAACGAGTGAAAATGTATAAAGAAGCGTATTTACAATAAGTACTATGGTTGTCGCCATAAGAGGTACGCCGTCTTTACTCATAAAATATCCGCATGCAGGCTGGCCACCTGTTGCCGAAGGCGTGATCGCCGAAAAATACAGGTCACCCGATGCATAAAAATAATTCGAAAGAAAATCCGTTGAATATCCGAAAATCTGAGTTATAGACTTAAGCGCCATAGCCTCAAAGCCTATATAACAGAGCATTGAAATAAATGCACCAATAATAAAGCTTGGCTTTGCATTGTTGACAAATTCAAAAAATTTCTTAAGAGAAAAGCTTTTATTCTGCTGTTTAATTGCCCATACACTAAGTGCGGCGATCAGGATAAAAAGAATGGACCACAGCAGCTTATTACCCTTTTTCTTATTATCTTTTTCCATCACATGATTTCCTTATTATATTCCTTTTCACAAAACAGACACATTTTATCATATAATGTGTGCTATGTCAAAAAGAAAAAAGCCTTTCACCATACAGTGAAAGGCTTTATATTTAAGATTAATTCAATTACTTAAATTTACGCTTTCTGGCAGCCTCAGATTTCTTCTTACGCTTTACGCTAGGCTTCTCGTAGTGCTCTCTCTTACGAATCTCCTGCTGGATTCCTGCCTTAGCACAGTTTCTCTTAAATCTTCTAAGAGCGCTGTCGAGTGTTTCATTTTCTTTTACAACTACGCTTGACATTCTATCTACCCTCCCTCCATTTTGGGAATTGTCATCCTTTCATCCGAAAACGAAAAGACACAGCGTTAATTATATCAAATCCTCCGATATTGTCAAGAAATTTTTCGGCGATTATTAATTATGATGATCATTTGTTAATCTGCTTCTTTGATGCATCCTTTTTCATATCTTTTTAATTCTTGTTATTACGAACAACATTTATCCTGTCAACTATCTGATCAATACGCTTATTTGAGTTTTTAGCATACTTGGTAACTATCGATGCAGCATCAAGAGCATTGTCGAAACGTTCTCTTTTTTTATTGGCTGCATTTTCAGCAGCTAAACGCTTCTTTTGAATGTCATATTCGATAGTGCTGACATGATTAACGATATTATTGTCGTAATACTTTGTAATGGTAGTAAAATCCTTCATTTATATAACAATAAGCAGCCGTGCACGACTGCTTATTGTTTGCTTTTATAACATATTCTTAGCTTCTTCAACACCTGCGGCAAGTGCTTCTTCAATCTTGGAAGCATCCTTACCACCGGCCTGAGCCATATTTGGACGGCCACCGCCGCCACCACCTACGATAGGTGCAATTTTCTTAATAATATTTCCGGCATGAATACCAGCTGCTACCGCATCATCAGATGCCATAACAAGAAGTGAAACCTTACCATCGGCATCAGAAGCCATGATAATTACAGAATTACCAAGCTTAGCCTTGTAGTCATCCCCGAGATTACGCATTGAATTAATATCAGCTCCACTGAGTGAAAGCTTGAGTATACTGGTATCCTTAACCTTTTCAGCGCCTGAAAGAGCATCTCCGGCTGCATCCTTGGCAATCTTATCCTTCAGCTTCTTATTTTCAGCAGTAAGACTCTTGATCTCAGCAAGAAGTGCTTCAATCTTATCAGCAAGCTTAGCAGGCTCTGTCTTTGCAGCTGCTGCAGCCTTGGCGAGCTCAGCCTCTGTCTCTTTATAATACTCAAGGGCTCCTTCACCTGTAAGAGCTTCAATACGTCTTACACCTGAAGATATGCCTGCTTCAGAAACGATCTTGAATGTTCCGATGGATGATGTATTTGAAACATGAGTACCGCCACAGAATTCCTTAGAAAAGTCGCCCATCATTACGACACGTACTTTCTCACCGTATTTCTCGCCGAAGAGAGCCATAGCGCCGGTCTTCTTAGCCTCATCTATAGTCATAACCTTGGTTTCAACAGGAATTGCTTCTGTAATCTTCTCATTTACGATTTTCTCAACCTTGGCAATCTCTTCTGCAGTCATTGCCTGATTATGTGAGAAATCGAAACGAAGTCTTCCATCTGAAACGAAGGAACCCTTCTGCTCAACATGATCACCAAGAACAGTCTTAAGTGCCTTCTGAAGAAGGTGAGTTGCTGAGTGATTCTTGCAGATAAGTCCTCTTCTTACGCTGTCAACCGAAAGTGTTGCAATATCACCAACGCTGAATTCTCCTGACTCAACATAACCGTGATGAGCAATCTTGTCACCTGCAACCTTAGTTGTATCCTGAACAACGAAGGTACCGTTTTCAGTCTTGATAATACCTGTATCACCTGTCTGACCACCCATGGTAGCATAGAAAGGAGTTGAAGCAACGATGATCGCACCGTTAGCTCCCTCTGTAAGCTTATCTTCTACAGTACTTACTACCTTCTCGGTACCATCCGGAGCCTTGGTAAGTGTATTTAATGTAAGAGCAAGAATTTTATCATCCTTCTCTAATTTGTCATAGCCATCAAATTCAGACTTGATATCAAGTGAGATCTGCTCAAAGACAGTAGCATCTGCGCCCATATAGTTCTGAACCTTACGAGCGTTTCTTGCTGTAGTCTTCTGAATCTCCATACACTCCCTGAACTTATCCTCATCAACTGAAAGGTTGTCTTCCTCGAGGATATCCTTGGTCAGATCAAGAGGGAATCCATAAGTATCATGAAGCTTGAATGCCTTCTCGCCGTCAAGAACAGTTGAACCATTCTCCTTAAGCTCCTTCTTATACTCAGCAAGGATCTCAAGTCCCTGATCGATAGTCTTGTTAAAGCTTGCTTCCTCATGCTCGATGGTTGAGAAGATAAATGCCTTCTTTTCCTCAAGCTCAGGATAAGCATCCTTGGAATTCTCAATAACTGTTGCAGCCACTTCATTAAGGAAAGCACCCTTGATACCGAGAAGTCTGCCGTGTCTTGCAGCTCTTCTGATAAGACGTCGGAGGACGTAGCCTCTTCCTTCGTTTGAAGGTGTGATACCGTCAGAAGTCATAAATGTAGCTGAACGCATATGGTCTGTTATAACACGTATTGAAACGTCAGACTCGTATTTTGAACCATATTCGATACCGGCAATCTCTGAAACCTTATCACGGATAGCCTTAATTGTATCAACGTCGAAGATTGAATCAACGTCCTGAACAACAACAGCAAGTCTCTCAAGACCCATACCTGTATCGATATTCTTGTTCTGGAGTGTTGTATAATTACCCTTACCGTCATTCTCGAACTGGGTAAATACGTTGTTCCAAATCTCCATATATCTGTCGCAGTCACAGCCTACTGTACAGCCAGGCTTGCCACAGCCGTATTTTTCTCCACGATCATAATAGATCTCTGAGCAAGGTCCGCAAGGTCCTGCGCCATGCTCCCAGAAGTTGTCAGCCTTACCGAATCTGAAGACTCTCTCAGGTGCGATACCAACCTCTTTGTTCCAGATATCAAAGGCTTCATCATCATCCTGATAGATTGATGGATAAAGTCTGTCAGCATCAAGTCCTACAACCTCTGTAAGGAACTCCCAAGACCATTTAATTGCTTCGTGCTTGAAATAATCTCCGAATGAGAAGTTCCCGAGCATCTCGAAAAATGTACCGTGACGAGCTGTCTTACCAACGTTCTCAATATCACCTGTTCTGATACATTTCTGGCAGGTTGTCACTCTTCTTCTAGGAGGGATCTCCTGGCCTGTAAAATATGGCTTAAGAGGAGCCATACCCGCGTTTATAAGAAGAAGGCTCTTGTCATTGTGAGGAACCAGCGAAAAGCTGTTCATCCTGAGATGGCCATTCCTTTCTTCAAAATATGAAAGATACATCTCTCTTAATTCATTAACTCCGTACTTCTTCACTTGGTTTTGCCTCCTCAACTGATTTCATATCTTTTGATTTTCTCCATTTGGTTCCGGCTATGAAGCCAAGAACCGCAAGGATCAGAAATACTACGTATTTTATCAAATATGTTGCAAATTCTGATAATATAGCTGTCATTAGTTTTCCTCCATTAAACAATAATTACGACTTGTAGCTGTATAATGCTCGGATTGAGTAATGTATTGAATTTGATTATCTTCTTTCTGCAAGCTCTTTGGTAATATCTTCCCAGGTTGTTCCGCGTTCTGCCATAAGAACCATAAGGTGATATAGAAGATCTGAAATCTCGTATTTCATCTCTTCCGGATCCGGATTCTTGGCTGCGATAACAACTTCTGTACATTCTTCGCCGACCTTCTTCAGGATCTTATCGATACCCTTATCGAAAAGGTAGTTGGTGTAAGAACCTTCTTTAGGATTCATCTTTCTGTCCATAATGATATTCATGACATCACTGAAAACTGTAAGCGGATTGGTGTCGTTGTATTCCTTACTTACAAGCGGTGTAAAGAAACAGCTTCTGTTGCCTGTATGACATGCTGCGCCAACCTGAGAAACCTTGGCAAGGATCGTATCATTGTCACAGTCTATAGTAAGTGATTTAACAAACTGATAGTGGCCTGAGGTCTCACCCTTGGTCCAAAGCTCGTTTCTGCTTCTTGAGAAATAAGTCATACGACCGGTCTCAATTGTTTTATTGTAAGACTCTTCGTTCATGTAAGCCATCATGAGAACTTCACCGGTCTTATAATCCTGGGCTATACAAGGAATAAGTCCTCTGTCATCCGTTTTAAACTCAGAGAAAGGCTTTGAACTCTCAAAGAGATTTACATATACGCCCTTCTTTCTGCAGGCCTGTTTGATCTGCATAACATCATGCTGAGCAAGGTTGTAGAGGCTTATTGCTTCTGCATTTGTTGCATCAAGCATACGGGCAATCTCATCGCCTTCTGTAGAATATGAAGAAACAACCGTTGGAAGCGGAGCTTCCTTTCTTATCTTCGCAACGATCTCTTCATAATTATCAATCTTATTATGATGAAGTATAAGGAGATTTCCGGCGCCGGCTTCCTTAACCTTCTTTGCATATTCAACCGCATCAATATCCTCAGTCAGATCGATCGTAACAATGATCCTCTCTGAACCAAATCTTTCAGATGCCTCTGAAACGATTGAAATATCCTGCATCGGAGCAGATTTCATACAAACCTTTGATGCACCTGCATAGAGAAGCTTCTTAACATCCTCAAGCCTTCTTACGCCTCCGCAGGCAATAAGAGGAATATCAATATTTCTGGTTATTTCTTTGATTATCGGTATATTTTTATCGAGTGATTCACGACTTGCAGTACTGTCGAAGAACGCAACCTCATCAGCTCCTGAATCATTGTAGAATCTTGCTTCTTCTACAGGGTTTTCCATCGTTACACATGGAATTATCTTTCTGTATTCCATATTTTCCTCCTTATAATGAGCCCTTAGTCGAGAGCAGGTCGTCTCCCAGTCTCGGATCAAGGCGTGTAGCTTCCTTGAGTGCATTTGCAAAAGCTTTGTATGCAGCTTCGATTATATGATGATTATTCTCACCCGAAAGCTGTTTAATATGTATATTCATCTCTGCAGCATAAGATACTGCATAGAAAAATTCCTTAACCATCTCTGTGTCAAAATATCCGACCTTCGGAGTTGTAAGATTCAGGTCATATGAGAGATACGGTCTTCCCGAAAGATCAACAGCAGAAAGAACAAGTGCATCATCCATAGGCATGGTAAAGCTTGCATATCTCTTTATACCTGCTTTATCTCCGAGGGCTTTCTTTATTGCCTTACCAAGAACGATTCCGGTATCCTCGATAGTATGGTGACAATCAATGTAGAGATCACCCTTAACCTTAACAGAAAGATCAAAGAAACCATGCTTAGCAAAGCTGTTCAGCATGTGATCGAAGAAGCCTATACCGGTATCAACGGTGGCTACTCCTGTTCCGTCAAGATTGATTGCAATGGAAATATCGGTTTCACTGGTTGTTCTTGCGTATTTTGCTTTTCTTTCTCCCATATTTATTCTTCCTTTCCAAAATCAGGAGCCGGACCGCTAATCACGTGCGATACTGCAGCCTGAATATTAATTAATCCTCGAATCTTACTCTGATTGAATTTGCATGTGCCGTAAGATACTCAGACTCTGCAAAGCTTACTATATCTTTATATACTTCTCTGAGAGCTCCCTCAGAATAAGAAATAATGCTTGATTTCTTGATGAAATCATCAACGCCGAGCGGCGAGAAGAATCTTGCAGTTCCATTTGTCGGAAGTACATGGTTTGGACCTGCAAAATAATCTCCGAGCGGTTCTGAAGAATACTCTCCGAGGAACATAGCACCGGCATTTCTTACCTTGGTCATTGTATCATACGGATCCTTTGTTACTATCTCAAGATGCTCAGGAGCGATCTCGTTAGTAACTTCTATAGCTTCATCCATAGAGTCTGCAAGTAATATATATCCGAAATTATCAAGTGATTTCTGAATGATCTCTTTTCTCTCAAGCTTAGCTGTGAAGATGTCTGTCCACTCGGAAACCTTCTCAGCAAATTCCTTATCGGTTGTGACAAGAATAGCTGATGCAAGCTCATCATGCTCTGCCTGTGAAAGAAGGTCTGCTGCTGTAAACTTAGGATTTCCGGATCCATCGGATAATACAAGTATCTCGCTTGGACCGGCAATCGAATCGATACTTACATGACCATATACAGTCCTTTTGGCAAGGGCAACAAATATATTTCCCGGACCAACAATCTTATCAACCTTAGGAATGCTCTCTGTACCAAATGCAAGAGCTGCGATAGCCTGGGCACCGCCTGCTTTATATACAGCTGTAACACCTGCTTCCTTTGCTGCAACAAGAGTTGTAGGATAAACCTTACCCTCGGCATTACAAGGGGTTGTCATGATTATATTTTCAACTCCGGCTACATGAGCAGGAATGACATTCATCAGAACGGTTGAAGGATAGGCAGCCTTTCCACCCGGAACATAAACACCTACATATTTAAGAGGTGTGATCTTCTGACCGAGCATGATGCCGTTTTCCTTGGTTGTTATCCAGCTGTTTCTCTTCTGGAGCTCGTGATATTCTCTGATATTCTTGATGGCTTTTCTTATAACATCAAGAAGCTTAGGATCAACAAGAGAATAAGCCTCTTCTATCTCTTCGTCGGTAACCTTGACGTTTGAAGCATTAATATCAGCCTTATCAAACTTCTGAGTATACTCAAACAGAGCACTGTCACCATTTACGTGAACGTTCTCAACTATCTCCTTTACGGTTGCTTCGTAGGTGCCGTAGTTGTCAGGACTGCGGCGAAGCATGTTCTTTAATATGTCCTTTTTTGATTCTGCAGTTAATTTAACTATACGCATGTTATATTTCTCCATAATAATACTACAACAGTCTCACATACATATGCCTCCTCAGTTGTAGATAAAATACGCCTTCGGAGGCATATGTATGCTCAACTGTTAGCATATACTATGTATTTATTTTTCAAACAAATAATAAATTTAGTAAATACTTGCAATATGCTTGGTATATTTATTAATACTATTGTGTCAAGAATATACCATTGGAGGCATCTTTTTACGCAACTAATACATATACAATAAAGCACATTCAATACATGGTTCAGAAAATGGAACCATGCTTACGTTACCTTACAGCACGTCCTTCAAATCAGTCAGGAGCTTTTGGATGCGCTCGTGCTCCATACGGAGGCTGACCTGATTTACGACCATTCTGGCTGAGAGCGGGCAGATCTCTTCGATTACGTCGAGGCCGTTCTCGCGAAGGGTTGTACCTGTTTCTACTATATCAACTATAACTTCTGAAAGTCCTACGATCGGAGCAAGCTCTACAGAACCGTTAAGCTTGATGATCTCAACTGTCTGATTCTTCTTATTATTAAAGTAATCCTTGGCAATGTGCGGATACTTTGAAGCGACACGGATTATTTCGTTTTTCTTCAGAAGCTCCTTAGCGGACTGAGGACCGCATACACACATACGGCATTTGCCGAAGCCCATATCCATAACCTCGAAGAGGTTTCTTCCTTCTTCAAGGATGGTGTCCTTACCGACAACTCCGATATCGGCGGCACCATATTCTACATAAGTTGGTACATCGCTTGCTTTTGAAAGGAAGAATCTGAGCTTTAATTCTTCATTGACAAATATAAGCTTTCTTGTGTCCGGATCCTTCATCTCCTCACAGGTGATGCCTATCTTCTCAAAAACCTCAAGAGTTTTTCTTGCAAGTCTGCCCTTGGCAAGTGCAAATGTCAGATATCTCATAAAGCACCTCCCCTGTTCTCTTCTGCTGTTTTGTTATATTTATTCTTTAATTCTGATATTTCACTGGAAATAACCAGATGCTCATCAACCTCATCGTTATCCTTAACGATATATATGCGGTCAAATTCGTATTTTCTTGCATATTCCTCATATTCAGGAAGTGAATGCTTCTTAGACTTTCTGATAAGTGAAGCCTCGACATTACGTGCTCTGAGGGCTTCTGCAAGTCTTACTGCAGGCTCCTGATTTTCTATTTCATAAACAACAAGAGCTCTGTTTGTATCTGTATCAACCTTGATGTGCTGTCTTGATACAGCCATCATAAGGTCATCAATCATTATGGCAAAGCCGATAGACGGAGCATTTTTGCCGAACTTGGCAAGAAGTGTATTATATCTTCCGCCTCGTACGATGGCGCTTCCGGTACCATATGTATATGCTCTGAAAACTATTCCTGTATAGTATCCGTAACCGTTAAGCATTCCGAGATCAAAACCGATATAGTCCTCATAGCCGTAGAACTTCAGAACATTATAAACCTTGCGAAGTCTGCCGAGTGCGGTAAGTGCCTTCTCATTTTTCGTGATCTCTTCTGCTCTGTCAAGCATCTCGATGCCGCCGAAGAATTTATCAAAGGAACAAAGCGCCTGCTCTGATCCGTCGGAAATATCAAGCTTATTTACATATTCAAAGAGACCGAAGAAGTTCCTCATCTGGATGAGCCCTTTGATATCTTCTTCCTCTTCCTTACCGAGACCTGCTTCTTCAATGATACCTTCAAAGAATTCAACCTCGCCAATCTCTATCTGGAAATTCTTAAGTCCTGAAACTCTTACAACATCTACAACAGAGGCAAGTATTTCTGCATCTGCAGCTGAGCTGTCGTCATTGATAAGCTCGCAGCCAATCTGGGTTGTTTCATGAAGCTTACCCTGATGGAGCGGCTCATTCTTAAAGGTCTTGCCGAAATAGCTGAGTCTTATCGGAAGCTCCTCATCGGCAAAATATTTGGCAGCACTTCTTGCAATTCCCGGAGTGATGTCAGGTCTTAAGACAAGAGTGTTGTTATTTCTGTCAAAGAATTTATACATCTCATTTGAAGGAGCCGAGCCCTTATCCATATTAAATATATCAAAATATTCAAATGAAGGAGTTTCTATCTCGGTATAAGCATAGCTTTTCAGAACCTTTCTTATTCGGCTTATAATCTCCTGTCTCTCGAGACATTCAGTTCCATATATATCTCTCACTCCTTCAGGAGTATGAAGAAGTTTTTCATTCATTATATCAGTCTCCTTATTTTAACTATAGAAATCGGCTGACAACCTATTGATAATAGAAATAAGCTGTTTCAGACAACACCTTTCTGTATTTTAATTCAAAACACTTAACTATTCAAGAAATAATTTTAAGAAATGTATCAAGCTTTTAATGACATGACTATTAATAGTGAGAAAGGTATTTCTATCAGTAAGACAAAACTTAAGAATTTTGATTACCTGAAAAAAACTACTATTAAGCAATATATAGAGGAAAATAAACTTGAAAAAAACGGTCTGGATGAATTATTAAACAAAGCCTTAAATTATCATTGCAACGTTATTGAAGACAATAATATGTATGACTTCATGAAAGCAGTTTATGAAGATACCGGAGAGCATAAAGATTTAACAAGATAAGAGGTGCAGAGAGTATAAATGATCCGAATTTTATATTTATTAATGATTACGGAACAGACAGAGTTGTACAAGCCCTTATAGATATAGATCGTGAGAGGGCAAAAAACCCTGAAGGAAAAGGCGTAAATCCACTTGAAGGCAGAATAAGTTCAGGTTCGAATTTTTCAGTCGATTCTAAAATCAGTAATTCAAGTATTAAATCAAACAATAGTGTAAACAAGAACGTAAACAAAGCTGTAAAAAAGAAATAATAGTTCAAAGCTTCCTCAGCCTGTAGCCCATGCCCCAGATGGTTTCAATATAATCAAAATCATCAAGCTTCTTGAGCTTGGCTCTGAGGTTGCTCATGTGAACCTTAAGCGACTGGTCCTCAGGGAAATACTCCTCGTTCCAGATACTCTCATAAAGGTTTGCTTTTGAGAAAAGCTTATTTGGATTTTCCATCATAAGCTTCAGAATTTCATATTCTTTGGATGTCAGGATGAGTTCTTCATCCTTTAAGGTAACGGTCATAAGGCCGGTATCCATAATAATACTTCCGTATGTCAGTTTCTTCCCGGGAGCTGCAGCGGAAGTATTTTCTTTGCCTGCTTCTCTCCTTTTTTGCATATCATATCTTCTCATGACAGCCTCTATACGTACAAGAACATCCGGCAGTTCAAACGGTTTAATGATATAGTCATCCGCACCATTCTTCATCATGTATAGTCTGTCATCAAGAGTTGAAACAGCCGAGATAACGATTATCGGAATATCTGTAAAGGCTCTTATTTTGGTAATGATCTCATCACCTGAAAAGCCGGGCAGCATCATATCGAGAAGAACCAGATCAATATTATCAACGTCTTTATCATCAGCAGAGCCTTTGGCAGCTATTATTTCACTTGTATGATCATTGCATCTTGAATATTTCCTAATCTTGTTAAGTCCGTCAACGCCGTCGAAGCAGCTCTTCGTTTCATAGCCATTTTTTGCAAGATAGGTTACGAGAAGCTTATTTATTTCTTTGTCATCTTCTATTATGAGAATTGTCATTGTGATACTCCGATCATATTATTTCATATTATTTCGATATTTTTAAGATGATCATATTCAGGAATCATGTTTCAGATACAGTACAATGGGTAATTATGAATAATCCGGCAACTTGATAAAACGTTCTTTATCGATCATTTTGCGTTATTTATCGATCATTTGCAGGGCATGATTAGTTCAATCATAAATACATTGCTTTCAACACTTCCGAATATACTGAATCCCAGATAATCCGCAAGCTCTTTGCAGATATACAGGCCAAGCCCTGTTCCTGGACCGCTTCTGTCCTTTGATCTTACAAAGGGTTCGAAGATGTGTCTTGTATCAATATTCATATCAGCATTAATATCATTTTTCATTATAAATCTTATATTACAGTTTTCATTTCGTACACTGATCTCAACGAAGCTTTCAGCATACTTTCTTGCATTTGAAAAAAGGTTTTCGATTATCCTTTTCAGATAGTGCTCATCTGCCATCACGATAAGCTTCTCTTCCAGAATGTCAGGTCTTACCTCAAGTTTACGCTCATCTATCCAGTTATAAGCTGAAAGAAGCTCGTCAGACAGGATTGTATCAAATCTCACACCCTTCATCTCAGGCCTTTCTTTAGCCTGAATATAAGTCACCTCGAAGAATTCATCGGAGAGATCCTTCAGATACCTCACCTTGTCATAGACTATTTCTATATATTCACTGAGTTCATTATATTTATTTAACAATGCTTCTCTGTTTGCAGATATGCTGATTTCGTTATTTTTATTCGTATTATTATACATATCCGATTCTGATACATTCAATGAATCAGAATCATTTACACTCAATGAATCAGCCTCTTTTTTTATTGAATCACATTCAGCCAGGAGCCCCTGTATCATCTGCAGATATCCGTCAATAGAAGTAAGCGGTGTTCTGAAATCATGAGAAACACCCGCCATTATTACTCTGATCCTTTTCTCGCTTTCGGTAGCTTCGGTAGCCATCGTCCTGAGCTCTTCTGTTAGAAGGTTGATCTCCTTCGCAAGCTCCACCGAAGACGCACTAAAGGAAGCAACCATAAGTGGTTGCTCCCTGTCAGTGGTTCTGATCTTATTCAGCTGTTTTCTAAAGCTTCTTACCTCTGCTCTCAGTAAATGATATCTGAATAGTACAAGTACAAGAACTATCAGGCAAATTATAAGAGCGGCCAGAAGGATCAAAGTTAATGTGTCCATATTTTATTTAAAATCCTTTTTCTTATAGAGATAGTATACCACTGATCCCCATAAAAGAACAGATATTATAAGACCGCCAAATACATACATGATCATTTGAGTGCTTACATCTTTAGCAAGAATGTATTCAAACTGATTTGCATAAAAGAGATAATAGAGTACTTTCGGAACGCCGAGTCCTGTATTTAACAGCTCGTTCATATTTCCTTTAATTGCTCCGTAGATCATGACAAAGAACACTTCGGCCATAAGGCGGAAATATACAAATGCCATCGATGCCATACTTCTGAAGCACATAGTCATAAGTACTGCAGTAATAGATGCTCTGAGCATAATAACCATGAAAAGAAGGAGTCTCGGAACCGCATAATCAAAGCCCTTTGTGCTGAATGCACAGGAAACTCCGAAACCGGTTGCAGCAAGTGCAGCGATAAGTAATGCTATAACAACTCCGATCGAAATACATTTTGAAACAATGATCTTCATTGGTCTGTTGCCGATCATTATCTCATACATATTTGTTCTCTGGCTGTAACCATGACCTGTCAGGTATGCTGCAAACATCATCGCAATGATTACGTAGGTAGTATTATACATTGATGCAGTAAAATCACCGGATGACCTCTCGTCTGATAAAAATGCTGTCAGGAATATAAACAGGCCGATTCCGGCAAAGAAATACCAGGCGCCATGAAGCTTTTTATTTCTGTTGATCTCACATTTCATTAATCTGGTCATTAGTTATCACTCCTTCCTGAAAGTCTGGTAAGTACATTCTTTCTGCTCTTATCTACCTCTCCCTTGTTATGATCAACTTTGTTCAGGTAGTATTCCTCGAGACTTTCATTTTTCAGAACAAACTGGAGTATGGTATCTCCTGAGGAAGTGATCGTATTTGAAACATCGGCTAATCTATCAAGCTTTTCATATACACGGAGCTCAGAGCCTTCAAAGATCTTAAAATCTCTTATACCGAGTTTTTCTTCAAGAGTTGCGGTTGTTTTGGAAATATTATCTGTTTTAACAGAGATATAGCTTCTTGAATGGAGCATCAGTTCTTCGGTTGAGAGCGACTCTACTATCCTTCCGTGGTTTATTATGATGTAATCGGTACATAATTCCGAAAGCTCCGACAGAAGGTGACTCGAGATAATAAGTGTCTTGCCATATACCTCACAAAGCTCTTTTAATATATGTCTTATCTCAACGATACCTTCAGGATCCAGACCGTTAACCGGCTCATCGAGTACGAGAACCTCAGGATCGGCAAGAAGTGACATGGCGATACCCAGTCTCTGTTTCATACCGAGTGAGAAATTCTTTACAGGCTTTTTACCGACATCCTCGAGACCTACATATTTCAGAAGCTCATCTATCTTCTTCTCATCGGCAACGCCTCGGAGAATTCGCATAAATTCCATGTTATCTCTTGCATTTAGTGACAGATCGATTATAGGACTTTCAATCATAAAGCTGAGCCTGTTTCTGTTTACGTGTATACCGGTTTCAGATTCGAACAGACTGAAGCTTCCGGAAGATCTGTGAGCAAGCCCGGAAAGAATCTTCATAATGGTTGTTTTACCCGCACCGTTAGGACCTATAAGTCCTACGATGTGCCCCTTTTCAACTGAAAAGCTTACATCATCAAGTACATGACTTTTGCCATAATACTTATGAACGTTTTTCATCTCAATAACCTTCATAATTTCTCCTTTTTCAATATCAATTTTTATAGTTTTGGATTTGATCTCATTCAAAAAATATATATGCTTATACAATCCTGAATTATGATCAATGTCCTGTTGATCTTTGATATTTACACTATAAATTGCTATTGTAAAGAAATGGTTAAGTTTGTAAATTTATTTATAAATACTGTTTTATTCTTGTAATATGAGGTTTAATATAAAAATCAGAACATTTGTTTGCAATCGAACACATGTTGTGTTATACTCTACATGAATCGTTTATTGCTTTTTTATACTCTGCATGTATCAAACATGACAGATAATTATGAGACAAGATTAATCATTATAGTCATGAATAAAGCTTTCTTTGTTCTATGATCCACTATCCAGGAGGTTATATATGTCAAAAGAAAAGATCAGTGCCAAACAGGAACAGATCCTTAATTATATCAAGGAAAATATCCTAAGCAAGGGATATCCTCCGACAGTCAGAGATATCTGCTCTGCAGTCGGACTCAGTTCAACATCTTCTGTTCACGCTCATCTCAATACTCTTGAGGAGAAAGGATATATCAGAAGAGATCCAACAAAGCCACGTGCAATCGAGATACTTGATGATGACGGCTTTAATCTTGCAAGACGCGAGGTTGTAAATGTACCTATCATTGGTACTGTTGCAGCCGGACAACCTATTCTTGCTGAAGAGAATATCATGGACTACTTCCCTATTCCGCCGGAATATCTCACAAACAAAGAAACCTTTATGCTTAAGGTTAAGGGTGACAGCATGATCAATGCAGGCATCCTCTACGGAGATACAATTATCGTTGAGCAGACCAATGTTGCTAGTAATGGCGATATAGTAGTCGCTCTTATTGATGATTCAGCGACTGTTAAAACCTATTATAAAGAAAATGGTCATTACAGACTACAGCCTGAAAATGATACCATGGAGCCTATTATCGTCGATGATCTTAAGATAATCGGAAAGGTTATCGGTCTCTTCAGATCATATAAATACTAATCATATAAATACTAATTTTCTTTCCATACAAGAACAGCGCCGGCAGGAATCAATCTGCCGACGCTGTTCTTTAAATTTGATCAATATAAACTATCATTTTTATGCCTCTGTAAGGCATTAATGATATTCTTCTAAATCATCCTACAGATGAAGATATCACTACATCCATATAAACGGCAGTCTTATCTTCCTTTGAGGTTACGTATCTGTAGCGGACTCTCGCACCCTCATTATATCTGACATGCATTGCAGAATATGCAAAAGCCGTATATGTCAGAAAATCTCTGAACATCCGGTCAGCATTGTCAACCGAGTATTCCTTCATTCTGATATCAACGATATACTTATTAAAGCTTTCATTTATACAGTATTTCTCGATATCCTCCCTGTCCTTAAGGAAAATATCCATATTGTATCTTATCTCGGCATTGGTGGAAATATTAACATTTGCAAGATATTGATTGATTATTCTGAACAATTCATGTTCCTCCTAGTATATCTTCATATCAGGTATCTTCTCCCTGACCTCTTTGAATTTATCAAAATTCTTTATAAACAGCTTAACAACCTTCGGATCAAACTGTTTACCACTGTTCTTGATTATCTCATTATAAGTGTCCTCATCAGACCAGCCTTTTTTATAAAGTCTCTCGGCAGTCAGCGCATCAAAAACATCGCATACGGAAACAATACGTGATATATATGCGATTTCTTCACCCTTCATTCCTAGATAGCCTTTGCCATCCCATCTCTCATGATGTTCCTTGGCGATAATACGTGCAAGATGCATAACCTCGCCGGGACATTTTTCAAGGAGTGCCTCGCCATAGAGTACATGACTTTTCATGATCTCGTACTCTTCATCGGTAAGCTTGGTCGGTTTATCAAGAATATCGGCACTTATCATTAGTTTTCCGATATCATGCATCATGGCTGCTGTTGCAAGCTTCTCAACGTAGTCTTCATCAAAGCCCGAAGCTCTTCCGAGTATCTTGGTATATTCGGCAACACGCTTGATATGCTCGCCGGTAAGCTTGGATTTATTTTCAGATATTTCCGAAAATGCATAACAAAGTCCCTTTTCATTTTCAACCGTAATAAGGGCTGTATCGATGTTTCTGTCTATCATCATAGCGTTTCTGTCTACGATAAAGAATGCTATGAAGGACATAAATATAACTATGAGGAAAGCCGGTGCGCAGAAATGTATCATCAGATCATAATAATTCTCATAAACCTTATGCATTATGAGAAAACTGAAATTGATCTGTACAAAAGCCGATAATGCAATCGACGCAATAACCATCATAGATGTATACAGAAGGAAGGTTCTATCGAAATACAGCGAAGCAAGTAGTATTGGGAAAAGCAGGATTGGATATGCATAGCTTCCAAACTGTGTGACAAGTATCATGGTAATAAGTACGGTACAGATGATAATAACATGTCTGGTTCCGTTCTTTTTATCAAGTTTAAGAATATTAACGATGAGAATAGGAATAAATGCAATGAACAGACAGAGTAAGATAGATGCCACAAGAAGCATCGTATCAAAGATGTCATTTATCAGAAAGAACGCAAAGAAAACAAGCAGGAAATACATGATGATTCTCATACATCTTGCTGATACCCTGTTGACCTCTGATATTATCTTCTTTTTCTCTCTGATTTTTTCCATATATTAACCCTAACTAAGTTAGAAACGGGAGAAACCAATCTTGTTATGAACCGGATCAGTGTTTTACAACACTTTGTCAGGTTTCAATTGTCAGATTTGCTTCCTCCATAGCCTGTCTCTTAAAATCTTCTATCTTATCTGCAGATACAACCGGAAGTTCATCCATTGATGATATTCCAAAACTCCTGAGAAAGTCATCGGTCGTTCCAAAAAGTATCGGCTTGCCCGGAGCATCCAGTCTGCCGACCTCTGTGATAAGATTGTATTCTATAAGTTTATTAATAGCGTGTGTGCAGGAAACGCCACGGATCTGTTCTATTTCAAGTCTTGTTACCGGCTGTTTATATGCAACGATAGAAAGCGTCTCAAGCAATACATCCGTGAGGATATGCTTCTTAGGCATGTTTACAAGCCTTATCAACACATCATAGAATTCGTTCTTAGAGCAAAGCTGAAGTTTGTCATCTAGTCTGACTATCCTGATTCCGCACTTATCACTTTCATATTTCTTCTGAAGAATCTCATATGCATCAAGTACATCCTTCTCGCTTACTCCCATCGCAGCAGACAGCTTTGATATTTCTACCGCTTCACCAACTGCAAATAGAGCTGCTTCCAACGCCCCCGGCACATTCTCCACCGGTTCAAACGAAGGCAGTGCCTCTCCATTGATTTCTTCTATAGTTTCTGAATTATTATTCTTTTCTGACATTTTACTATTTTCCTTAAATCAATTTGTTATTTGAATTGATAAATGATTCTAAAGGGATATGGTATACACATGCCTCTGAAGGCGTATTCTTGCTACAACTGAAGAGGTATGTGTATGCTTGATCCCTTAGCATTAAACACCCTTAAAATCAAATTTAAAGCAATCATTCAAGAGAATCAATCAAGATTTCATCGAATATCCCATCCTGTCGGATTGTGAGAACTCCTGTCTTCATGAGTTCGAGAATAGCAAGGAATGTAACGATAAGATTCATCTTGCCCTTACGCCTTCCGACAAGCGTTCTGAAATTGATGCTCTTCAGGCCTTTTATTTCTTCTCTGACCTCGATCATTCGGTCTTCCAGCTTGATCTCTTCTCTGGTGATCGTTCCGAAACGGCTTCTCACAGGATCTATCCTGTCGACCTCTCGCTTCATCATCTGTTCAAAGATTTCCTGAAGACGAACCAGAGTCATATCGCCAATAAGATCTGCAGGATCAACCTTTTCTCTGTAATTACTTACCTCTTTAGGAATAGAACTGCCTTTGAAATAAGCTCCCTTGGCATCCATCTCCATATCCTTAAGCTCATAGGATGCATATTTATACATCTTATACTCAAGAAGTCTTCTGACGAGCTCATCTCGAGGGTCGCCCTCTTCTTCAACCGGCTCTTCTTCTTTAGGAAGGAGCATCTTGGCCTTGATACTGATAAGCTGAGCAGCCATAAGAAGGAAGTCGCTCATCTTATCATAGTCATTTTCAGAAAGGTCATCAAGATATGCAAGATACTGTTCTGTTATCTCAACTATAGGTATATCAAATATATTGTATTTGTTTTTATCAATAAGATGAAGCAGAAGGTCAAGAGGCCCTTCAAAATTGCTTATCTTAACATCAACTGTTGCCATTAGTTTTATACTCCGGTGTTATCGGTGTCTCCGTCAGATTAATATCATGAAATCAGTTATCGCCTTTTATAAGTGTGTAAAAGAATATATTCCATGATCCTTCTGCTGTATTCAGCTGTGCAGTGCTTGCCGTCAGTCGTTCCTTCCTCAGGAAGATAACCATATTCATCTCTTACAGCTGCAGCATAATCGATATAGATTACACTTTCCTTATCGTGACAGTACTTAATAATCTCTTTATTGAACTTATCGACATTATCCATGTTGAAGATTTCATCTTCATCCGAAACCTCCTGTGAAACAGGAACTACGCTTGCAATATAGATAACGGCACGAGGATTTACGGCTTGTATATGATCAACAAGAGCATCGATATCCTCAATAAACACCCCGAGATATTCCCATCCGAGTTCATTTATTCCAAAAGAAATATAATAATTATTATAGCTTGTCAGAGAAACAGCTTCAAATACAGTATATTTGTTACCGTTTATCTTGATACATTTTTCCGAATCAAGAGCACCGACATTCAGTCCCTTATATGCAAATGCGTTAACATTGTCAAATCCCGAATAATATGCAAGAGACTCAGTTCTGGAATCACCTATAAATACAGTATTATCAAAATAAGCTTCAGTCTGCATATCGTTTGGAACGAATCGTCTTGAGTCATACCAGTCGCTGCATGGAATATCAACTATATCCGGAAGTATTGTATTATTCTCTGAGAAAATAGGATTTGCTGTGGTTGCTTCAGTTAATTCAGTAGCTTCGGTATCCGTAGTCTCCGTTGTGTCATTTGATGTCTCTGTAGTCTTATCTTCTGTCTTCTCTGTAACTTCAGTCGTTTTCTCAGTGTTTTTTTCCGTAGTTACTTCCGAGGTAATATCCTCTGTAGTCTTCATATCTTCGGTAGATAGCTCTGTTGAGGAAACAGTACCAGCCTCAGAAGTATTTACATCTGATGTATCCTCTGTCAAAGGCTCACTTGTATCTTCTGTTCCCTGCTTCTCTGTTGTATTATCAGGGGTTACTCCTGCACTGTCATAGTCAGATGGAGACTTGGCATTTACACTTACATCGCGAATAGTTTCGTGAATACCCGATAATTCATATGCAGCATAGGCACCGCTAATTATAACAAAGAAACAGATTATAACTGCTATGGCTCTTTTGTTATTCTTATTTAGTTTTCTTTTATTGTTATTATTGTTTTCTACCATGTCATTCCTATCACTTCTCTGGTCTTGTCTCTCGTAAGCAGGTCAATAAGGGCGTCCTTTGCAGGATAATCCTCAAAAAGAACCTTGTTTACTGCCTCTGTGATTGGCATAGACACTTCATATTTTTTTGCAAGCGCAAGCGCTGCCTTTGCGGAATATACTCCTTCAACAACCATCTTAACCTCGTCCATGGCTTCCTGATAGGTTTTGCCTTGGCCGATGAGATAGCCTGCTCTTCTGTTACGGCTGTGAACAGAAGCACATGTAACTATAAGATCGCCAATACCTGAAAGACCTGAGAAGGTTTCAGGATTGCCGCCCATTTTGACACCAAGCTTCTTTATCTCTACGATACCTCTTGTAATAAGGGCAGCCTTGGTATTATCACCGCAGCCGATTCCGTCTGCAATACCTGCAGCAAGAGCAATAACATTTTTAAGTGAACCACCAAGTTCTATACCAAGTATGTCAGGACTTATATATACTCTGAAGAAATCAGCCATGAAAGCATCCTGTATCTTCTCTGCAATGGCCTTATCCTTACAACCTACAACGACTGTTGTCGGCATGCATTTACCAACCTCTTCTGCATGGCTCGGACCTGACAGAGCAGCCACCTCTGCAACCGGTATTTCCTCTTTTATGATCTGTGAAAGTCTCATCAGGGTATCATCCTCGATGCCCTTAGAAACGCTGACTATTATCTGTCCTTCCTTGACAAATTCGGCAGCTGTTTTTGCCGTCGAACGAACAAACGGACTCGGAACAGCCATGACGATCATCTCAGAATCATCTATAGCCGTGCGCATATCTGTTGTGAAGGTTACTGCACCGCTCAGTATAACTCCCGGAAGTTTAGTCTTATGCTCGCAGTATTCGTTAAGCATGGCTATCTCCTCCGGGTCTATAGACCATACGGATACTTCATGTCCATTATGTGTAAGAAGCTTAGTGAGTGCTATACCCCAGCTTCCTGCTCCTAAAATGCATATTTTCATAAACAATACCTCCGTATTAAAGTAAAATAATATTATATCAAAATAATGTTATTATTATATCAATTCTAATTCAGGCTTTGTCACTGCCGTCTTCTGTCTTAAGACTTGCGGCAGCCTTCTTCTCGCCGAGTTTATTTTCCTCACCATGGATAAGTCGTACTATATTTGCTCTGTGTTTAAGTATGGTCATGACTGCAAGTATGACAGCGAGGACTATACTTTCTATCATCTCTGATTTTGAAGCTCCATTCGGATCAAAACAGAGTTTACCCGAAAATGCCATAATGATATATATGGTCAGGAATTCAAACATGAGCAGGATTGATCCCAGAGAAACATATCTTGTAACAGCAACCACTGATACAAACAATACTATAAGAATAACTATCATAAGAGGGATCATAAGACCAGCAATCATTCCTGCTGTGGCCGCAACGCCTTTTCCGCCTTTGAATTTAAGATAAAACGGAAAATTATGACCGACAACAACGCCAAGTCCGATATATAAAACAAAAAGCAGAAAGATGTCAGGATATGAATTCTGTGTAAGCAGTCTCACAACAAGGCACGGAATAAAAGCCTTGAAGAAATCACCGATAAATACAACCAGACCTGCCTTCTTACCGAGAACACGAAGTGCATTGGTCGTTCCGGAATTGCCACTGCCGTATTGTCTTATATCAATACCATTTAACTTACCATATATGTAGCCCGTTTCCAGAATACCGCAGAAATATCCGCATACAAAGCAGATTATTCTTATATATATATCAGACATTATTTATCTTTCCTTTCACGAATAATGAATTTGAGTGGCGTACCCTTAAATCCAAAAGCCTCACGAACCTTATTCTCGATATATCTTATATAAGAAAAATGCGCCAGTTCTTTATCATTTACAAAGATAACAAAAGTCGGTGGTTTAACAGAAACCTCAGTCATGTAATAAAGCTTAAGTCTGCGTCCCTTATCTGATGGCGGATCCGCAGTAGCAACAGCCTCAGCGAGTATCTCATTAAGTACTCCTGTGGCAACTCTCATTGAACAATTCTGAACAACCGCATCGATGGTAAGGAAAAGCTTCTCCAGACGCTGACCTGTTTCGGCTGAAATGAAAAGAAGTTCAGCATAAGGCATAAAGGAAAGCGTGGTTCTGATGCTGTTCTTAAACTTATTCATGGTCTTGTCATCCTTCTCGATGGCATCCCACTTATTTACTGCTATTATAACACCTTTTCCGCGTTCATGAGCGATTCCGGCAATCTTCGCATCCTGCTCGGTAACGCCCATTGTAGCATCAATAACAAGGACCGCTACGTCACATCTTTCAACAGCTGTAACCGTCCTTATTATACTATATCTCTCTATCTCATCCTTGATCTTGCTTTTTCTTCTGAGACCTGCGGTATCAATAAAGATGTATTCAGTTCCGTTTCTCTTAACGACAGTATCTATCGCATCACGTGTTGTTCCTGCAATGTCGGATACAATAACACGATCCTTTCCGAGAAGCTTATTTATGATAGATGATTTTCCTACGTTCGGTTTACCGATTATAGCAACCTTCGGTCTATCATCCTCTTCATCAGCGGCAGCATTTTTATTAAAATGACTGCAGACTTCATCAAGCATTTCACCAAATCCGAGCTTTCCTGTTGATGAAACAGGGAAAGGCTCACCAAGGCCAAGATTATAAAACTCATAAACGTCGTTCATGAATTTCTCAAAGCTGTCGACCTTATTTACAACAAGAACAACAGGCTTATGAGAGCGTCTCAGCATATCGGCAACCTTGGAATCCGCATCAACGAGTCCCTGCCTGACATCTGTGAGAAATATGATAACATCCGCAGTATCAATTGCAATCTGCGCCTGTTCTCTCATACTCCTCAGGATTATATCATTTGATTCAGGCTCAATACCGCCCGTATCTATCATAGTAAAGCTCTGATCGAGCCAGGTTACATCAGCGTAAATTCTGTCTCTGGTAACTCCTGGGGTATCCTTAACAATCGATATCCTCTCACCTGCCAGAGCATTAAAGAGAGTCGACTTTCCGACATTCGGCCTGCCAACAATGGCCACTACTGGTTTACTCATTTTTTAAACTCCCAAAATATCTCTCAAATATTCCATACCATATGATTTTACAATAACAGTTTCTACTTGTAAAGCGTTCTTTAGTTCCTCAAGAGTCATGTCATCGAGGAAGATTTCCTCGTCAGCCTTGAGACAGCTTGACGGAATCAGCAGAGCATCACCAAGCTCTTTACCTTCCAGACCGCTTACAATATCGCTTCCGGTCAGAAGGCCGGTTACGGTTATCTTCGGACCGAAAAATTTATTTTCGATAGGATAAACCATAAACTGTGCATCAGGTCTTACCCGCGCCAGTTCGCTGCAGATATGATCTTTATTATCCTTGGAAAGCATTCCGCAGATTGTGGATGATCTTCTGCCTTTATTTTCTTCAAGAATAGCATCGTACAGTTTCTCTTCTTCTGATTTATGATGAAACAGTTTTCCGAGCCTGCTTCTGCTGTCTCTTGATTTTTTATATTCCAGAACCTCATCAACTGCAGCCGAAAAATCATTGTACAGAAGTCTGGTCATTCCGACTCCGTTTTCAAGCTGCTCATAGCCATCATAATTATCCTCAGGAGGTATCTCCCTGCCGGCCATGATATACCATTCATCACTGGCATGCGCAAAATGTATGCCGTGTTTCTCGTAAACTTCTTTCTGTACGTCCTCTATCATATCAATGACATCTTCCGCATCCTCAGGTCCGAATTCATCGAGATGACACAGCCCGTCTCTGTATTTTGTCAGTCCGACCGGAACAACCGAAACGCTTCCGAGTACAGGGGCATATTTTTTGAGATCTCGAAGAGATCTCAGAAGCTCTTCGCCATCATTCACGCCCTTACATAGAACTATCTGGGCATTCATAGGGATTTCTGCTGCATAAAGCTTGTCCATATGATCAAGTATCCTGCCGGCAAATCTGTTATGAAGCATACTG
>OCTW011599931.1_pt1 | contig 40645 bp, 34 predicted proteins | sample 1539671 | NCBI WGS metagenome assembly OCTW01 (sample SAMN02144230, study PRJEB22623) | gut metagenome | biome: sheep rumen | host: Ovis aries | place: New Zealand
TCGGCTGTCATTCTCATGCTGACGGTCGTCGGCATCGCCGTCGCTGCCGAGCCGAAGAATCCTTTCCATCAGTATTGCAGCCGGCTCGCCACCCACCAGCTGACCATCGGGACTTTCAACACCCAGGTGAGCCTCGTCATGGAGAACGACTCCGTCGGGATGCTGTCCGACGACGTACGCCGCTATCGGGCTCTCGAAAATACACCAATACACCATTACATCATTTCTATTCAGCGCAGGTCGATGAGCGCAGCTCGGAGTAGTTGTCGCTTAGCCGGTGCTGTCGGCCCTTGAACTTCACTTTTATAGGACGCTGGCCTTGATTTATGTCAACCGAAGATTTTGATGATAAAAAAATGCAAAGAAATTTGTTGCTTTAATAATAATTCGTTACTTTTGCAGTCGGAAATATTCTTTTTTTTTAACGATTTGCTTATGAAGAAATTTACCATGATGATGCTCGTTGCCCTGTTCGTGGCAACGGCAACAGTGGCCCAAGCAGGGCCTAAGCGTGTGGTGAAGCTGCCCCAGAAGCCTGGGCAGACGCAGCTCGCCGCCAGTAAGAACCAGCAGCGCCACAACCTGCAGCAGCAGCGCGGACGGCTCACGGCCGACATGGGTCGCATGATGCGCGCCAACGCTGCCAGCAGCGCCCGCACCGGCCGGCTGAGCATGCCGTGGCAGAAGGCCGCCAAGGCTCCGGCCCGCGTCGGCGCCCCCATCACGGACCAGCCCGAGGGCCGCTACCAGCTGTATGAGCGCAACGGCGACAGCTTCTTCAACACGATGTTCGGTGTCTACGAGAACCCGGCCATCGGCAAGCTGGCGGAGGTGGTCTTTGCCGACGGTGGCAAGGTCTACATGAAGTATGTCATCTCGCAGGTGTCCTGCCCGGGATGGCTCGAGGGCACGCTCAGCGGTTCGAAGATCTCGTTCACGCTGCCGCAGAACATCTATCCCATGGACGAGGATGAGAACTACTATGCCATGGCGATGACGTTCGATGCAGCCGAGCAGACCTACGTCGGCATCACGGACGAGACGACGGTGACGATGGACTACGACGCCGCCACGGGCGAGATCAGCCTGACCAGCGGCGACTATGCCACGGGCGACATGATCATCGGACTGGCCGAGGAGGACGGCTTCTGGACGGGCTACGGCGACTGGAACTTCACCATGACCGTCGTGAACGACGAGCCCCTCAGCGCTCCCGCCGGACTGGAGACCGAGGAGTATGTCGTTCAGGCCGACGGCTTCGAGGGCACCATCGCCAACGTGGGCTTCCAGGGCTCGGACATCTACGTGCAGGGTCTCTATCCCACCATGCCCGAGGCTTGGGTGAAGGGCACCATCGCAGGCGACAAGGCCACGTTCAAGAGCGGCCAGTATCTGGGTCCCGACTTCGATAATATCAGTCTGCAGTATCTCATCTCGGCCACGGCTGAGACGACCCACGTCGAGGATCCCGAGTGGGGCGACTATGACGAGACCTATTACTTCGTCAGCGACGCCGACATCGTCTTCAACTACGACGCCGCCACGAAGACGCTCTCCGACGGCTCGATGTTCATGGTCAATGCCGGCACAACCGAGGTCAGCTATGCCATCTGCTACGAGAACTGCCTGATGAAGCCCTTCGTCGAGGTGGCCGCCACGCCGATGGCTCCCACGTCGGTCGACTACACCGAGATGGGCTATGACTACTATACCTACGGCTACGGCTGGAGCTATCTCGACGTGACCATCGTGCCGAACGACGTCGACGGCAATTACATCAAGCCCAACAAGCTGTCGTACGTCATCTGGACACGCGTCAACGGCGAGGAGAAGCCGCTCACGCTGAGTGCCTACGACTATCAGAATCTGGATGAGGACATGACCGAGGTGCCCTATGACTTCACGGAAGACTGGGACTTCTACGTCCAGGGCACGCAGCGCGAATTCTATCTCTATGTCATCGGCTTCGAGGCCATCGGCGTGCAGACCATCTATCGCGGCGGCGGCGAGGAGCACCGCTCGGAGATCACCTGGACCGACGTCTGGGGCACGGGCTCCGAGATTCAGCCTGAGGCTGCCACGCCCGACTATCCTGAGGTCGACCCCAGCGACGTGGGCGGCTCAATCACCTATGGCGCCTACACGGGCAATGAGAGCCGCGTGACCTTCGGCGACTGGAAGCCGCAGACCTACGACGTGGCCATGAAGGTGGAGGATGCCGCCATCGTCGGCACCTACATCGAGAGCGTCACCTTCAACCTGCGCACCATCGCCGGACTGTCGAACCTGAAGGTGTGGCTGTCGAGCCAGCTGCGCGTCGAGGACGGCCAGAACGTGCCCGACCTGGTCAGCGTGCCCGTCGACATGCCCGCACGCACGGGCGACGTCACCGTCACCCTGCCCAAGCCTTACATCATCCCCGAGGAGGGTGTCTACGTGGGCTATTCGTTCGACCTCTCTGAGTCGGCCAACTCAGCGCGCAACATGCCCATCACCATCGTCAGCGAGGTGAAGCCCAGCGGACTCTTTGTCCATGCCACTGCAGGCATCCTGAAGTGGCTCGACATGTCTGAGATCGTCGGCGGCTCGGCCTGCATCAACGTCACGCTGGGCGGTAGCCTGGTGAAGGAGAACGCCGTCGCTCCCGTCGACGGACAGACGGTCTACGTGAAGGCCGGCGAACAGGCTACGGCCACCATCGACTTCGTCAACCACGGCTCCGAGGGCATCAAGTCGCTCGACGTCGAGTACGACTTCAACGGACTGACGCAGCGTCAGCACATCACGCCCGAGAGCCCCGTCAAGGGCTTCTTCGGCCTGACCTATACGTACACGCTCACGCTGCCCATCGTCAACAACGCCGGCACGTATGAGCTGGGCGTGAAGGTGGTCAAGGTGAACGGCGTCGACAATGAGGAGGAGGCTGCTCCGGCTTCGACCGACATCGTCGTGGTCAACACGATGCCTAAGCACCGCGCCCTGCTCGAGGAGTACACCGGCACGTGGTGCGGATGGTGCACCCGCGGCTTCGTCGCACTGGAGCTGCTCAAGGAGCTCTATCCTGACGACTATGTCTGCGTGAGCTATCACAACGGCGACCCGATGGAGATCACCAGCTACTATCCCTCTGAGGTGGGCGGATTCCCCTCGGCATGGGTGGACCGCGGCATCGAGGTCGATCCCTTCAACGGTCTTGAGGAGGAGGGATTCCACGTCACTGACGTGCTCGACTGGCGTAACTCGATGTTCGGCATGGCCGACATCTCGGCTAAGGCCAGCCTGAACGCAGAGGCTAACACGGTCGACGTCGAGGCTGAGGCCACCTTCCCCTTCGACGCTGACGACGCTCAGTTCGCACTGGAGTATATCCTCGTCGAGGACGGACTGACGGGCGAGGGCAGCGACTGGACCCAGCAGAACTACTATGCCGGCATGGATGCCGAGGAGGAGTTGGCTGAGTTCACTGGCGGTGAGAGCTCTGTCAAGGGCCTGGTGTTCAACGATGTGGTCGTCATGCAGTCGGAGCCCGGCGGCATCTTCGAGAGCCTGCCCGCTGAGCTGCAGGCTGACGTTCCCGTGAGCCACGCCTACAGCTTCGAGCTCGACAATGCCATGAACACGTCGTTTGAGCCTGTCATCCAGGATGTCAACCAGCTGTCGGTCGTCGCTCTGGTGATCAACACGGCGACGGGCGAGGTGTGCAACGCCATCCGCGTGCCCGTCACGAAGGATGGTGACGCCACGGCCATCCAGACGGTCGCCTGTCAGGGCCGCACGGTCAGCAGCGTGCAGTACTTCGACCTCAGCGGCCGCCAGCTGAGCAGCCGTGCCAAGGGTGCCGGCATCGTCCGCATCAACTATGCCGACGGCACCAGCCGCACGATGAAGGTGATGAAGTAAAACTCTCTTTATCTGACAACGAATTAAAACGAATTTAATAATATGCAAACAATAAATTGGTACAATTTGGCTGCCTCTGTAGGAGGCGACGTGTCCCCACGTCGCACTTACCGCAGATGTCACGTGAGGACACGTGACCTCCTAAATCGTACAACTTATTGTTTTTACGGTCACTTAACGAATGCGATATTAGTGTAATTCGTTTTAATTCGTTGCTTTTAAAATAATTGAGACAACAGAAAAATGAGGGAGTCCCGGACAAGGGGCTCCCGCATTTTTTTCGGTCGTCATGGTGGCGGATTCATTGTCCGCCGAGCAGCGCGAAGTAGTCGATGACGTCGTCCCACGTCTTGAACTGGTCGCTGCCGAATGCCAGCCGCGTGGCCAGCTCGGAGTGGGAGTCCTGGCGCTCGATGAGGTAGTCGCCGTAGAGCAGGTGGCGCTGGTTGGTGAAGATGGTGTGGCCCCAGGCCGGGACGTTGACGTATTCGTAGAGCCAGGGGAGGAGCCCACCCCCTTCCCCTCCCCAAGGGAGGGGTGTAGGATTGGGCGAGGGGGCCGGACAGACGAAATAGACCTGATAGCGCTCGATGAGGAAGCGCACGGCTTTCTGCGACGAACTGGCCGGCTTCCTGTAGGCGTCGATGAGTGCCTCTATACCTATATATATAATAGGGCGCTCGCGGCCTTCCTGGCGGTCGTCGATCCAGCGGATGACGGGCACGACGGCGTGCATGAACGAGCGGTCGTCCATGCGGTGCTCGCCATGGAAGTGGATGGCCTGGGGGTAGCGCTCGCGGAACAGGTCGAACGTGTCGACCGTCGTGTCCTGATCGCCGAAGAGGCCGTAGACGCGGTGGCGGTCGTCGTCGTCGAGTGCCTCGAACCGCTGCTCTGACACCTGGCGGTATTCTTTCACCAGGGCCTTGTCGACATAGAAGGTCTGCACACCGTCCTGACGGGGGTTCTGGAAGGTCTGCGTGCCGGTCATGCCGTGGGCCTGCATCGTGTCGGCAATCTGCAGGGCGGGGTTGATGCAGATGCGGTCGAAGCCGCGCAGCTGCTCGGCATACATGCCGCCCATCGACGTGCCGATGATGAGGTCGGGCTGCTCGTCCTGACAGAGCTGGCGGAGCAGGGCGAGGGCCTCGGCGGGATGGACGGGCAGGTCGGGGGCCACGACGCGTGCCGAGGGGAACACGGTGCGCATGCGGGTCACCGTGCCTGACTGTCCACTCGACCCGAAGCCATGGACGTACATGATTGTTTTCCCCTTCATGAGCTCGGGGAATTGCTTGACGTATTGATTCTCCATAAGTGGCGACAAAGTTACGTATATTTTCCCAAATGGCCAAGAAAATGAATAGAATACTTGATTTATATCAATAATTTGGCTAATTTGTAATAGAAATGCCGGTAAAACTTGTGGATTGTAAGAAAAGGCCGTACCTTTGCATCGTGTTTTTCATAGTATTAGATTTAAGGTTAACAAAGGTTGGGTCACGGCGGTGACCCTTTTTTTTGTGTCTCGAAATGATGTTTTTTGTAATAAAATGAAACTTTTCTGCCCGAAAATGATGGTCGGTATTGATTTTTTTTGTATATTTGCCATCGAAATTAAAGGAAACAGTCGTATAACTTAACTTTATATTATTTACAAAAAACAAAACAAACGTTATGAAAAAGTATTTAGCAGAAATGGTAGGTACGTTCGTACTTACGTTCTTGGGTTGCGGCGCAGCCGTTGCCCTGGGTTGCGGATCTGACACGGCTTCTGTCGTCGGCACGGCTATTGCATTCGGCCTTTCGGTGGTGGCCATGGCCTACACCATTGGCGGCATCAGCGGTTGCCACATCAATCCGGCCATCACGCTGGGCTGCTTCCTGACGGGTCGCATGAATGCCAAGGACTGCGGCATGTACATGCTGTTCCAGGTCATCGGTGCCATCTTGGCTGCTGCCTGTCTGTATCTCGTCGTCTCGACGGCCGGCGAGGGCGCTGTCATCACGACGTCGACGGGTGCCAATGCCTGCTCGTATGGCGTGACCAACGGTCTCATCGTTGAGATTGTGCTGACGGCTCTGTTCGTGCTCGTGGTGCTTGGTGCCACGTCGAAGACCAACGGTGCCACCAACAACTTCGCTGGTCTGGCCATCGGTCTGAGTCTGATCCTGATCCACCTGGTCGGCATTCACTTCACGGGCACGTCGGTCAACCCCGCCCGCAGCATCGGCCCTGCCCTGTTCCAGGGTGGTCAGGCTCTGAGCGAGCTCTGGGTCTTCATCGTCGGTCCGCTGGTGGGTGGCGCCTGCGCTGCCGGTATCTGGAAGTGCATCCATCCGGAGAAAAAGTAAAAAGGAAAAGTGAAAAGTGAAAAATTTGCTACCGCTGACAAGTTAATTACACTGTAGCGGTAGCAAATTTTTCACTTTTCACTCTTCCCTTTTCCCTTAATGTGAGATGAGGTTCATGAATTCCTGGCGTGTCTTGGCCTGATTGAAGGCGCCGCTGAATTCGCTGGTCGTGGTGATGCTGTTCTGCTTCTCCACACCGCGCATCTGCATGCACATGTGCTTAGCCTCGACGACGACCATGACGCCCAGGGGATGGAGGGTCTCGTCGATGCACTGGCGTATCTGCATCGTCATGCGCTCCTGCACCTGCAGGCGGTGGCTGAAGATGTCGACCACGCGGGCTATCTTGCTGAGGCCGGTGATGTAGCCGTTGGGGATGTAGGCCACGTGCACCTTGCCGTAGAACGGCAGCATGTGGTGCTCGCAGAGCGAGAAGAAGTCGATGTCCTTGACGATGACCATGTGGTTGTAGTCTTCCTTAAACAGGGCGCCGAGGAGCACCGCGTGGGCATCCTCGTCGTAGCCGCGTGTGAGCACCTGCATGGCCTTGGCCACGCGCATGGGTGTCTTGAGCAGTCCTTCGCGGGTGGGGTCTTCGCCGAGCAGTTCGAGGACGCGGTGATAGTGTTGTGCCAGTTCTTCAGTGATTGGGGTAACTTCAGGGTTGGGTGTCATGCTGATACGGTGTAATTCTTAATAGGGAACGGTGATCTTTCCTTTGACGATGGTGGCTGAGCTGTAGCCCAGGCTGCGCAGCTCCTTGAGCATGCGGCGGGCCTCCTCATAGGTGGGATAGTTGCCTACGCGGCAGATCCATCTGGGGTTGTAGAAATGGGTGTAGACGGCTTCTGTCGGGAAGAGCGTGCGGATGGCGTTGGCCGTCTGTTCGGCCTTCTGGCGGTCGGAGCGTGTGTTGCCGCCGGCAAAGGCCTGTACGCGATAGCCCATCACCTTGCGGGTGCGGTGTGGAATCGTCTGAGCTACTTCGAGTGTGTCTTTCTCTGGTGCCGATGAGGCAGTGTTGGCAGGAGTCGTGTTGTTGTTCTGAGCCGCGGACTTATCGGTCTGCTTCTCCTGCTTCTCCTGCTGCTTTTCCTGCTTTTCCTGTTGCTTCTGTTGGGGGGCAGTCTCGGTCTTCCTTGTCGGACTGACGGGTGCGTTGACCAGGTCGTCGATCTCCTTTGACTGGTGGATGGTCACGGTGCCTTCACCTTTCACCGTCTGTTGGATGCGCTGGGTGAAGGTCTGTGCCCCTGCGAAACTGACGAAGAGTGAACAGTGAATAGCGAATAGCGAAAACAACACTATCCATCTGCTCTGCCACAGGGCATTCGTCTTGCATTTGGTCTTATTCTTCATTGTCATGTCGTCACTATTAACTATTCTCTGTTCACTTTTAATTATTCACTTTTCACTTCCTTACTTCTTCCAGGCGTCGATGATGCCCTTGAAGTCAGCGCACTTCAGCGAGGCGCCGCCGATGAGGCCGCCGTCGATGTCGGGCTTGGCGAACAGCTCGGGAGCATTCGAAGCCTTGCACGAACCCCCGTAGAGGATGGTGGTGTCGTCAGCCACGGCCTGGCCGTACTTCTCGGCGATGATCGAACGGATATAGGCGTGGATCTCCTCTGCCTGCTCAGCCGTGGCGGTCTTGCCGGTGCCGATGGCCCAGATGGGCTCGTAGGCGATGACGATCTTGCGGAAGTCCTCCTCGGGGAGGTTGAAGACGCTGCCCTCGAGCTCAGCCTTCACCACCTCGTTCTGCTTGCCGGCCTCGCGCTCAGCCAGGCTCTCGCCGATGCAGAAGATGACCTTCAGGCCGTTCTTCTGGGCCAGCAGCACCTTCTCGCGCAGGATCTCGGGCGTCTCCTTGTAGTATTCGCGGCGCTCGGAGTGACCCAGGATGACATACTGTGCCCCGGTCGACTTCACCATCTCGGCGCTCACCTCACCCGTGAAGGCACCCTTCTCCTTGTCGGCGCAGTTCTCGGCTCCCAGTCCGATGATGTCCTGGTCAAGGAACTGTGCGATCGAAGCGAGGTGAATGAACGGGGTGCAGATGACGACGCCACAGTTGGGCTTGTCGGCCTTCAGTGTCTCGTTGAGCTCCTTTGCCAGAGCGATACCATCCTGGAGATTCATGTTCATCTTCCAGTTACCTGCTACAATTTTCTTTCTCATTTTTACCTTAATTGTTTTGTTGTGGGTTATTATTATGATTCGATTCTTCTTGTTGTTGAGCCTTCTTGGGACGACGGCGCAGCCATCTGGTCCAGGCCCAGGTGCGGTCGGCCACGACGAGCAGGGCCAGGGGCAGCACGAACCAGAGCAGCAGTCGGGCGATGCGGCTCGTCACGCTGTCGTCGTCCTGCTGACCGATGCTGAGGCGGTCGAGCGGCTCCGAGGTCAGTACGGACGGCAAGCGGTTGTGGCTCCACTTCCGAATGATGACGCCGTCCTTCAGGAGCAGTAGTCCGGGGTTCGAGCGGATGATGGTCTTCAGCACAATCTCGTCGGTCTGGCAGAAAGGATATTCTGCCCCCGTCATTTCCTGCCATCGGTTGATGCCCTTCGGTCCGCTGGCTGTCAGACAGTAGAACGGATAATGGAAGCCCTCGCTGTATTCGTAGATCTCGTTGAGCTGGTCGAAGTGGGCGTCGTTGGCCTGCTCCAGATGAGGCGCGACGAGCAGGAAGGTGTAGCCCTCGTCGGTCAGCACCGCCTCGGTGACGTCCTCGCCCGTGTCGGTGCGCTCCAGAAAGAGGTCGGCGTAGGGCAGGTCCTCGCCCTCCCAGGTGCGTTGCCACCCGTCGCGCAGGTCGGTGCCTACCTTGTAGGGGCGGAAGTCGAGTTGTGGCAGGTCGTAGAGGCTCCAGCCGGCGATGGCCAGGACGAAGAGGACGGTGTAGTTGATGACGATCCACTGGTTCGACTCGCTGACGAAGCGGAACATCTGCTTAGGCCACAGGGCGACGATGACGGCGGCAGCGAGCAGCACGACATTCTTCCAGAACGTCTGCCAGTTGGTGAGCACAACGGCGTCGCCGAAGCAGCCGCAGTCGTGGATCGGGTCGGCCAGCGCGAGCCATAGCGTCAGCGGCGTCATGACGAGCATGATGATGAGCACCAGCCGCGATGTCAGGCGGCGCTGGATGGCGAAGAGCATGAACACGCCCAGCGAGAACTCCAGGGCAGCCAGTGCCACGGCCATAGCCATACTGGCGATGTCGGGCAGCATCTGGCCCAGGTGCATCGCCGTGAGGTAGTCGTCGATCTTATACTGTGTGCCCATCGGGTCGACAGCCTTGACGAATCCTGAGAAGATCAGGACGACGGCCAGCAACAGGCGACAGATGTTGACGCAGACTTTCTTCATGCTTCTTTATTCAGTTTGATGAGGGCGAACACCGAGTAGTTGATGATGTCCATCAGGTTGGCGTCGATGCCCTCGCTGACGAGCGTCTCGCCGCTCAGGTTCTCAATCTCCTTGATCCGCTCGATCTTGGTCAGGATCAGGTCGGTGTACGAACTGACGCGCATGCCGCGCCACGCCTCGTCGTAGTCGTGGTTCTTGCGCTTCATCAGCTCCAGGGCCTCGTGGGCATAGCGGTCGTAGAGCGTCATGGCCTGACGGTTGTCGATGTCGACCGAATCGGCAAAACCTAGCTCCAGCTGGATGAGCCCCACGATGCCGTAGTTGATGAGCCCGACAAACTCGGGCCTGATGCCCTCGCCGACGAGCGACTCCTTCTTGATCTCGAGCGAGCGGATGCGCTTGGCCTTGATGAAGAGCTGGTCGGTCAGCGACGACGGGCGCAGGATGCGCCACGATGCGCGGTAGTCGTGCAGTTTCTTCTCGAACAGCCCGCGACATTCGCCGATGGCTTCCTCAAACTGAGCGTTGGTCTTTTCGAATTTGTCCATAACTGGCTGCAAAGGTACGAAATAATTATGAATTACGCGCGACGAATTAAGAATTATTTCGTTTTCTGCATGCGGATGTACTTAATCTTGGCTCCTAACGTCTGCCATTCGGCCTGGAGCGAGTCGCGGCGGGCGCGCAACTGGTTCAGCCGCACCACCTCGGGCGACCGCCCGTCGAGCTTCGTGGCGTGCTCCATGACCCACTGGTGCTGGGCGTCATGGTCGCGTCTGACCGCTTCCAGGGCGCTGTCGACCTCCGCCAGCCGCTGTTGTGCTTCGGCCAGGGCGGAGTCCTGCTTGTGCGTGAGTGCTGCCCGTCGGGCCTCGATCTCGTCACGTCGTGAGTGGTTGCCGCAGGCCGTTATCACGGCCACGACGGCGAGTGATAGTATCATTTGTTTCATATCCGCTTGCAAAATTACAAAATAAATGTGAATAGTCGGCCGAATATTCTGATTTATTTTGTACCTTTGTGGCCTGTAATTGATTTATCTTGGATGAAATTATATACTGACGACGAACTGGCAGTCATTCTCGACAAGCCAATCTTTCACCAGATAGGACGCGTGGCCGACGAGCTGGGTGTGGAGTGCTACGTGGTGGGCGGTTATGTGCGCGACATCTTCCTCGAGCGCCCCTCGAACGACATCGACGTGGTGGTCGTGGGCAGCGGCATCGAAGTGGCCAGGCGGCTGAAGGATCAGCTCGGACGGAGGGCCCACCTGAGCGTGTTCAAGAATTTCGGCACGGCACAGGTGAAGATGGGCGAGCTCGAAGTGGAGTTCGTCGGGGCCCGCCGCGAGAGCTACAGCCACGACTCGCGCAAGCCTATCGTCGAGGACGGCACGCTGGAGGACGACCAGAACCGGCGCGACTTCACTATCAACGCGATGGCCATCTGCCTCAACGAAGGGCGCTTCGGCGAGCTCGTCGACCCCTTCAACGGACTGGCCGACCTCGAGGACGGCATCATCGCCACGCCCCTCGACCCTGAGGTGACGTTCAGCGACGACCCGCTGCGCATGATGCGCTGCATCCGTTTCGCCACGCAGCTCAACTTCCAGATCGAGCCCGAGACCTTCGAGGCCCTCGAGCGCATGGCCGACCGTATCAGGATTGTCAGTGGCGAGCGCATCGAGGTGGAGCTCAACAAGATCATCATGGCCCCACATCCCAGCAAAGGCTTCGTCGACCTGCAGCGCTCGGGCCTGCTCGGCATCATCCTGCCCGAGCTCGCGGCCCTCGACATCGTCGAGCAGAAGAACGGCCGGGCGCACAAGAACAACTTCTATCACACGCTGGAGGTGCTGGAGAATGTCGCGGCCCCCTCCAACCTCCCCCCACTGGGGGAGGCTGCTGCGCCATGTACCTCCGCGGAAAAAGCCTCCCCCAATGGGGGGAGGTTGGAGGGGGCCTGGCTCCGCTGGGCCGCCCTGCTCCACGACATCGGCAAGACGAAGACGAAGCGCTGGGACCCGCTGGTGGGCTGGACCTTCCATAACCATAATTATATAGGGGCGAAGATGGTGCCCCAGATCTTCCGACGCCTCAAACTGCCCATGGGACAGGAGATGCGCTACGTCGAGAAGCTCGTCGACCTGCACATGCGGCCGCAGGCCATCGCCGACAACGAGGTGACCGACTCGGCCGTGCGGCGCCTGCTCAACGACGCGGGCGACGACATCGACGACCTGATGACGCTCTGCGAGGCCGACATCACGTCGAAGAATGAGGTCAGGAAGAAGGTGTTCCTCGAGAACTTCCGCATGGTGCGCGAGAAGCTGGCCGACCTCGTCGAGAAGGACTACAAGCGACTGCTGCAGCCCTGCATCGACGGCAACGAGATCATGGCGCTGTTCGGTCTGAAGCCCTCGCGCGAGGTGGGCACGCTGAAGCAATGCCTGAAGGACGCCGTGCTCGACAACCGCGTCGAGAACGAGCGCGAGCCGCTCATGGCCCTGCTCATGGAGAAGGCCCGTTCCATGGGCCTCAGGCCTGTAGTTGATAGTTAATAGTTAATAGTTGATAGTTTATTGTACATTGTTCATTGTTCATTGTACATTATTCATTAAACACCGTTCATTATGTTACGTTTCGCACTCTTCGGCAATGTCTACAGTCAGGAAGGTCCTGAGGTGGCCGCCAGACTGCTGCATGCCCTCTTCCGGAGGGGAGCGCGGGTGACGGCCGACCGCGACTACTTCGACTTCCTGCGGCGGTCGGGGGTGGCGGCCGACGACCGTCTGACGCCCTTCGAGGGCGACGACTTCGAGGCTGACTTCGCCCTGTCGTTAGGTGGCGACGGCACGCTGCTCAGGACGGCCAGCCGCATCGGACGCCGCCAGACGCCCATCGTCGGCGTCAACATGGGGCGGCTGGGCTTCCTGGCCGACGTCAGTCCTGAGGAGGTGGAGACGCTGGTCGACAGCCTCTACAGCGGCGACTACTCCATCGACAGCCGTGCCCTGCTGTGCGTCCTCCTGCCCGGCGGACCGCTCCATGCCCTCAACGACGTGGCTATCCTGAAGCGCGACTCGGCCTCGATGATTGCCGTCGAGGCCCGCATCGACGGGGAATACCTGACGACCTATCAGGCCGATGGTCTCATCGTCTCGACGCCGACGGGCTCCACGGCCTACTCGCTCTCTAACGGCGGTCCCATCATCGTGCCGCAGACGGGCGTCATGGTCATGACGGCCGTCGCGCCCCACTCGCTCAACATTCGGCCCATCGTCATGCCCGACACGGCCCGGGTCGAGCTGACGGTCCACAGCCGCAGCCACTCGTTCCTCGTCGCCGTCGACGGTCGCAGCCACTCGCTGCCCGAGGGCACCACGCTCCGTGTCGGCCGCGCCGACTACGTGGCGCGCATCGTCAAACGGCCCGGGACACGCTATTTCTCCACGCTGCGCGAGAAGATGATGTGGGGCGCCGACGGCCGCACCTGAGACAACGGACCTATTCTAACAACGAATTAAAACGAATTAAACGAATTGATTCAACCACGAATTAAACGAATTAAACGAATTTTTTTCGACAACGAATTAAAACGAATTGAACGAATTTTTTCGACAACGAATTAAAACGAATGATTCGTGAAATAGAAATTAATTAGTGAAATAAAAATTAATTCGTGAAATAAAAATTAATTCGTGAAATAAATACTAATTCGTGTCAATTCGTGTAATTCGTCTTAATTCGTTGTTATAAAAAAACATTCGAGTAAAAAAGAAAGGAATATGAACTGGAAAGAGCTGTTGCGGCGACATGAGAGCAAGTATAAGGCCGGCCAGATTGCCCGTTGGCTGTGGGCAGCCTGGCGCGGCAACCGCCTGCAGGCCGGCCTGAACGCCACGGTCGGCATCCTCGGCGTCGTGTTGTCGCTGCTCACGGTGTGGGCCATGCAGCGCGCCATGGACATCGCCCAGGGGGTGCGCGAGGGCAGCCTCTACGGGGCCGTGGGCGTGATGGCGCTTATCATCCTCTGCGAGTTCGCCGTGGGCATCTCGCGCGTCTGGATCAAGAACATCCTTGGCGTCAGGGCCCAGAACCGCATGCAGCAGCAGATGCTGGGCAGACTGTTGCGGTCGGAGTGGCGCGGTCGCGAGGCGATGCACTCGGGCGACGTCATCAACCGCCTCGAGCAGGACGTCCGCCAGGTGGTCGACTTCCTCACCGAGACGCTGCCGTCGGTCGTCTCCACGCTGCTCATGTTCGTCGGCGCCTTCTTCTATCTGATGCAGATGGACACGTGGCTGGCCATTGTCACCGTCGGCATCCTGCCCGTCTTCCTCGTCCTCAGCCGCTACTACGTGTCGCAGATGCGCCGTCTGAGCCGTAGCGTGCGCCAGACCGACAGTCATATCCAGAGCATCCTGACCGAGACGATGCAGCACCGCATGCTCGTCAAGACGATGGAGGCCGACGACCAGATGCTCGACCGCCTCGACTCTTCGCAGGCTGAGCTCCGCTCGCGCGTCAAGGAGCGCACGGCCTTCAGTGTACTGAGCCACCTGGTGCTCAACACGGGTTTCTCCGTCGGCTACCTCGTCGCCTTCCTCTGGGGCGCCCTCCGACTGAGCCGCGGCACACTGACCTTCGGCGGTATGACGGCCTTCCTGCAGCTCGTCTATCGCATCCAGGGACCAGCACGCGACCTGACGCGCCTGGCGCCTGCCTTCGTCGGTGTCTTCACCGCTGCCGAGCGTCTCATGGAGCTCGAGGAGATTCCCGAGGAGGAGCAGGGCGAGCCGCAGATGCTGCCCGCGCCTTGCGGCATCCGCTTCCGCCACGTCAGCTTCAACTATGGTGCTGAGGGACAGGAGGCCACGCTCACCGACGCCAACTACGACTTCCGCCCCGGCACGTGCACGGCCATCCTCGGTCAGACCGGCTCGGGCAAGACCACCCTCATCCGCCTCCTGCTGGCGTTGATCAGGCCGCAGGAGGGGGAAATAGACATTTATGCCGACGGTGCGCAGCCACCTCTCACCTCTCATCTCTCACCTCTCACTTCACACCTCTCCCCCCTCCACCGCTGCAACTTCGTCTACGTGCCGCAGGGCAACACGCTGCTCAGCGGGACGCTGCGCGACAACCTCCTCCTCGGCAATCCCGAGGCGTCCGACGACGAGATGATGGCGGCGCTGCGCATGGCGTGCGCCGACTTCGTCTTCGACCTGCCGCAGGGGCTCGACACGGTCTTTGCCGAGCAGGGTGGGGGACTCTCCGAGGGGCAGGCGCAGCGCATCGCCATCGCCCGTGCCCTGTTGCGCCCGGGCAGTATCATGCTCCTCGACGAGGCGACCTCGGCGCTGGATGCCGACACGGAGCGCACGCTGCTCCACAACCTGCTCAGCGACCAGCAGCGCACGGTCATCTTCGTCACCCACCGCGAGGCTGTCGTCGGCTATTGTGATCAGGTGATTGATCTTGGAAACAGGTAATATTGTCACTTTATTTTACATTTTGCAAACGCCTTTCAAAAAAGCGGCGCTTCTCGGGCAGAGAAGTGCCGCTTTTTGATGCGAAAAGCACCGCTTCTTTGATTGAAAAGCACCCCTTCTTGTTTAATGAATTCGTAAGGTACTGAAAATGAATAGATTGTGAAATTGTCGCAATGCATTGTCAAATTCCTTTACAAAATATTATTGTGCGCTTATTCTCGTCTTTCATTCCAAGTGTTAAATTATAGTTAAATTTTAATGTTTTTCCTCCAATTGTTTGGTGGATTGCCAGAAAAGTCATACTTTTGCAGTGTACTATTAGAGTAGTACACTGAAAATCTCTTTAAATATAATAATGATATGATTGACATCCAGAACATCACCTTCCGCTATCCGGGCCAGTCAGCGCCCGTCTTCAGCGACTTCTCGCTCCGGCTCAGTGAGAACCGCATCTACGGACTGCTCGGCAAGAACGGCACGGGCAAGTCGACCCTCCTCTACCTCATCGCCGGTCTGCTCCGCCCGCAGTCCGGTTCGGTGAATTGCGACAGTGTCGCAATTGACAGGACGGGAGCCGCTGCGCCCGACGGCCCCGCCACGGCCTCCCGCCCTGCCGCTGCCCCTGCCCACCGCCGCGAGGCCGGCATGCTCCGCGATCTCTTCGTCGTGACCGAGGAGTTCGACCTGCCCGCCATGACGCTCGAGGCCTATGTCCGCCTCATCGCCCCCTTCTATCCCCGCTTCAGCCGCGAGGTGCTGCAGGGCTGTCTCGACGACTTCGAACTCCCGCTGTCGCTCCGCCTCAACGCCCTGTCGATGGGCCAGAAGAAGAAGGTCTACATGAGCATCGCCCTCGCCGCCCGCACGCCCCTGCTGCTCATGGACGAGCCCACCAACGGCCTCGACATCCCCTCGAAGTCGCAGTTCCGCCGCATCGTGGCCCGCAACATGGCTGACGACCAGACGCTCATCATCTCCACCCACCAGGTGCACGACGTGGAGCCCCTGCTCGACCACCTGCTCATCCTCTCCGACAGCGCCCTCTTGCTCAACGCCTCCGTCCAGGACCTCACCGACCGCTACGCCTTCACCCTCCAGCCCGCCGGCGCCATTCCGGCCGCCGTGGCCGGCGCCTCCAGTCCGGTGAACGGCGGCACTGCCGCCGTTAACGCCGACAATGACGTCCTCTACGCCGAGCCCACCCTCCAGGGCAACGCCGTCATCACCCGCCGCCGCGAGGGCGACCCGGAGACGCCCCTCAACCTCGAACTCCTGTTTAACGCCGTAACGAAAGGACTCCTCAAATGAAAAACTTCAATCCCCAACGCTTCGCGCACATGCTGCGCTACACCTTTGTCACCTCGCGCCGCACGATGATCAACGGCGTGGTCGGCATGTTGCTGTGCTACCTCTTTATGTTTATCATGGCTAACCTCAACAATGTGATGATGATGCCTGTCGTTAATCAGGCCCTGGCCATGAGCACCATCGCCACCATCATCTTCATCATGGTCTCCGCCGCCACGCTCTTCCGGGCCGAGGAGTCGAATCAGGGGCGCGCGGCCCTGATGCTGCTGCCCGCCACCAACCTCGAGAAGTTCCTTGCCCGCTGGGTCTGGCTCCTGGTCTTCACCCTCGCCGGCGTCCTGACGTTCGTCGTGGCCGACGGCCTGCACTATGCCTACCACTTTGTGCTGGGCCATGAGGCCATCTCGGGCGTCGGCTGTCTGCTGAGCCTGACCGACGTCGTCTATGTCAGCGACCATCAGCGAACGATGAACCTTCTGTCGAATGCCGACATCTTCCTGGTTTTCACGGCCATCCATGCCTTCTGTCTTCTTGGCAGCACGCTGGTGCGGCGCAATGCCCTCGTCATCACGGCGGTTGCCCTCGGCGTCGGCATGGCGGTCTATCTGTGGTTGCTTGAGAATGGCCTGAGATATCTCCCTCAAGAGCAGTTGCTGTGGGGCATCCTCGTCGTCGCTGCCGTCTGCATCGTCCTCTTCATCTGGCTGGCCTACCGCACGTTCTGCCGCTGGCAGCTCATCACCCGTAAATACCTCAGCCTATGACCTTCACGAACGACAAGGCCATCTTCCTGCAGATGGCCGACCGCCTCTGCGATGAGATCCTCGCCGGCACGTATAAGGACGACGACCGCATCCCCTCGGTGCGCGAGTATGCCGTCATGCTCGAGGTGAACACGAACACGGCGGTCAAGGCCTACGAGCAGCTGGCCCGCGAGAACATCATCTACAACAAGCGGGGCCTGGGCTACTACGTCACGCCGGGGGCCCGCGAGCAGATCCTCCGCGAGCGCCGCGAGCAGTTCCTCGACCGCACCCTCCCCGAGCTGTTCCGCCAGATGCAGCTCCTCGGACTCGGCATCGAGAGCATCGTCGGCAAGTGGCAGCACCTGAACCGCTGATTGTCTAAAAATTAGACAAATTAATCATATAATCCTTATTTCTCCGGAAAAAAGGACGCGATGCTGCAACTTTATGTGTAACTTTGCCGTCAAACAGGCAAAAGCAAACGCGATGATACACTTAGAAGACGTCAACAAGACCTACTTCGGCGCTCAGCCGCTCCACGTGCTCAAGGGCATCACCCTCGACATCCGCGAGGGCGAGTTCGTCTCGATCATGGGCGCCTCCGGCTCGGGCAAGTCGACGCTGCTCAACATCCTGGGCATCCTCGACAACTACGACTCGGGGCGCTATGAGCTCGCCGGGGTGCTGATCAAGGACCTCTCGGAGCGACGCGCCGCCGAATACCGCAACCGCATGATCGGCTTCATCTTCCAGTCGTTCAACCTCATCGGATTCAAGACGGCCGTCGAGAACGTTGAGCTGCCGCTGTTCTATCAGGGCGTCGCGCGACGCAAGCGCCACCAGCTGGCCCTCGACTACCTCGAGCGGCTGGGGCTGCGCGACTGGGCCGACCATTATCCCAACGAACTCTCTGGCGGACAGCGACAGCGCGTGGCCATCGCCCGCGCCCTCATCACGCGCCCCAAGCTCATCCTCGCCGACGAGCCCACGGGCGCCCTCGACTCGAAGACGTCGGTCGAGGTGATGCAGTTGCTCAAGGAGCTCAACGCCGAGGAGCATATCACGCAAATCATCGTCACCCACGACCCGATGGTGGCTGAACGAACGAACCGCATCATACGCATCAAGGATGGAGTTATTGAATGAGATATGGCAGACGGCGCGCCGCAACAAGCTGCGCACGGGCCTGACGGGATTTGCCGTGGCCTGGGGCATCTTCATGCTCATCGTTCTGCTGGGCGCCGGCAACGGACTGATCAACGCCCAGATGAAGCAGTCCGACCGCTTCCTGTCGAACTCGATGATGGTGTTCGGCGGTATGACCACGAAGCCCTACAAGGGTCTGCAGGAGGGGCGCTACCTGCCGCTGAAGGACCGCGACATCGCCGCCACCCGCACCGACTTCCCCCAGACTGTCGACCACGTCGGGGCCGTCCTCTCGCAGTATGGGCAGACCGTCTCCTACGGACAGCAGTATCTCTCCACCTCCCTGGTGGGCGTCTATCCCAACCACTTCCAGATCGAGAAGACGGAGATGCTCCATGGCCGCTTCATCAACGAGATCGACATGCGCCAGAAGCGTAAGGTCATCGTCCTCGGCAACAACCAGGTGAAGGAGTTGGCCCCCTCCAACCTCCCCCCATTGGGGGAGGCTTCCAGCGCTGAACCATCGGGTGCTGCAGCCTCCCCCAATGGGGCGAGGTTGGTGGGGGCCTACGTCAAGGTGGGGGCCTTCGCCTTCCGCGTCGTCGGCATCTATAAGGAGCGCGAGAACGGCTCGGCCGACGCCTTCATCCCTTACACCACGCTGAAGACGATGTACGGCAAGGGCGACGACGCCGGGCGCATCGAGTTCACCTTCCACGGACTGGAGACCGAGCAGCAGAACGAGCAGTTCGAGCGCAGCTACACGCACCGCCTCGGGGCCAACCATCAGGTGGCGCCCGACGACGAGGATGCCTTCTGGCTCTGGAACCGCTACACCGAGTCGATGCAGATGCAGAAGGGCATCGGCATCATCCGCATGGCCCTCTGGATCGTCGGCCTGTTCACGCTCCTGAGCGGCATCGTCGGCGTCTCTAACATCATGCTCATCACCGTCCGCGAGCGCACCCATGAGTTCGGCATCCGCAAGGCCATCGGGGCCCGGCCGTGGAGCATCCTCAAGCTCATCATCACCGAGAGCATCATCATCACCACCATCTTCGGCTACGTCGGCATGCTCCTCGGCATCGCCGCCAACGAATATATGGACGCCACGCTGGGACATACCAAGGTGGACGCCGGTCTCTTCAAAGCCACGATGTTCGTCGACCCCACCGTCGGCATCGACGTCTGCATCGAGGCCACCCTGGTCATGATCCTGGCCGGCACCGTCGCCGGCCTCATCCCAGCCATGAAGGCCGCCCGCATACGTCCCATTGAAGCCCTAAGAGCAGAATAGTCTGTAGTCAAAAGCCTAAAGTCAAAAATGCGTATAGATATCGACAACTACCGCGAAATCCTCGACACCCTGACCCGCAACAAGTCAAGGAGTTTCCTCACGGGCTTCGGCGTCTTCTGGGGCGTCTTCATGCTCGTGGCCCTCATCGGGGGCGGTCAGGGACTGAAGGAACTGCTGAACAGCAACTTCGAGGGCTTTGCCACCAATTCGGCCATGGTGTGGGCGCAGTCGACGACCAAGGCCTATAAGGGCTTCCGCAAGGGCCGCTATTGGCACATGGACTATAAGGACGTCGGACGCCTGCGGCAGCGCATCCCCGAGCTCGACGTCGTCTCGCCCATGCTGTTCTCCAACGGCGGCACGGCCTACTACGGCGACCGCAAGTCGACGGTCGGCGTCAACGGGGTCGAGGCCGACTATCAGAAGGTCAACGAGCCCAAGATCTACTACGGCCGCTACCTCAACGACATGGACATCGCGCAGCGCCGCAAGGTCTGCGTCATCGGCAAGAAGACCTACAAGGAGCTCTTCCCCGGCGGCGGCGACCCCTGCGGCAAGTTCATCCGCGTCGACTCCATCTACTATCAGATCGTGGGCGTCGACTACAACACGACGGGCGGCATATCGTTCGGATCGGAGGCCGGCACGACGATGCTCCTGCCCATCACGCTCATGCAGCAGACGTATAACCGCGGCACGTCGGTCGACATGATGGCCCTGACGGGACGGCCGGGCGTGGTGATGTCGGAGCTGGCGCCCCGCATCCGCGAGACCATCGGGCGCGCCCACACCATCGACCCGGCCGACGAGCAGGGCATCATGGTGTTCAACACCGAGGTGCTGTTCCAGTTGCTCGGCTCGCTCTTCCGCGGCGTCAACTTCCTCATCTGGCTCGTCGGACTGGGCACGCTCCTGGCCGGTGCCATCGGCGTCTCGAACATCATGATGGTCACCGTCCGCGAGCGCACCACCGAGATCGGCATACGGCGCGCCATCGGTGCCACCCCGCGCATGATTCTCTCGCAGATCATCTCCGAGAGCATCGTCCTCACCCTCGTGGCCGGCATGAGCGGCATCCTCTTTGCCGTCATGATCCTGCAGATGCTCGAACTGGGCAACACCGAGGACGGCATCGTCGCCGCCCACTTCCAGGTCGACTTCTGGACGGCCCTCCTCGCCGCCGTCGTCATCGCCCTGATGGGCGTCCTGGCCGGACTGGCCCCCGCCGCCCGCGCCATGAGCATCAAGCCCGTCGATGCCATGAGGGATGAATAACATCGAAATATCGAAATAACGTTATAACGAAATAACGGAATATCGAAATAACGAAATATCGAAATAACGGAATATCGAAATCACGAAATAACGAAGAAAAAGGAAATAAATCATGAAGAAGTATTTGAAAGTGTTTATCGCGGCATTGATTGCCCTGATCTTCATCGGGACCTTCGTGTTCCTCTGGCAGAAGAGCCGCCCCAAGGAGGTGACCTATCAGGAGTTCACGCCTGAGAAGAAGGACATCCGCATGACAACCGTCCTCACGGGCAAGATCGAGCCCCGCAACGAGGTGAACGTGAAACCGCAGATCTCGGGCATCATCACCGAACTGCTGAAGGAGCCCGGACAGACGGTCACCGCAGGGGAGGTCATCGCCCGCGTGAAAGTCATCCCCGACATGGGACAGCTCTCCTCGGCCGAGAGCCGCGTCCGACTGTCGGCCATCAACCTGCAGCAGGCGGAGAAGGACTACGCCCGCCAGCTCTCGCTCCACGAGCAGAAGCTGGTCAGCGACGAGGAGTTCGAGAAGACCCGCCAGCAGTTGCGCCAGGCCCAGGAGGAGAAGGCCGCGGCCGACGATGCCCTGCAGGTGGTGCGCGACGGTGTGTCGCGCTCGAACGCCTCCGCCTCGTCGACGCTCATCCGCTCGACCATCGCGGGCGTCATCCTCGACATCCCCGTCAAGGTGGGCAACTCGGTCATCAACTCCAACACGTTCAACGACGGCACGACCATCGCCACCGTGGCCAACATGCGCGACCTCATCTTCCGCGGCAACATCGACGAGACGGAGGTGGGACGCCTGCAGATCGGCGTGCCGATGAAGATCACCATCGGCGCCCTGCAGAACCTGCAGTTCGACGCCACGCTGGAGTATATCTCGCCCAAGGCCACCGAGAGCAACGGCGCCAACCAGTTTGAGATCAAGGCCGCCGTCGCCGTGCCCTCCGAGGGCAACATCCGCTCGGGCTACTCGGCCAACGCCGAGATCGTGCTCGACGAGGCCCGCGGGGTGCTCAGCGTGCCCGAGAGCGCCATCGAGTTCAGCGGCGACTCCACCTTCGTCTACGTGCTTGCCGACACCGTCGGCAAGCGAACCTATACCCGCACCGCCGTCACGACGGGCCTGAGCGACGGCGTCAGCATCGAGATCCGGCAGGGCCTCACCAAGGACCAAAAGGTGCGCGGCCCGCAGATCATCACCGAAACCAACGACTAAGCCGTCATCATGAAATCACCCACAACCAACGCCCCAATCGCATGAAGAAATCTGTCATCACCCTTCTTTGTTTTGCTGCGATGGCATCGCAGCCCCTGCATGCCCAGCCCGCCCCCTGGTCGCTGCGACAGTGCTGCGACTACGCCGTGGCCCACAACATCGCCGTCAAGCAATATGAGAACCAGCGCCGCCAGCAGGAGCTGCGCCTCTCGACGGCCAAGAACTCGCGGCTGCCCGACCTCAACGGTTCGGCTGGCCAGAACTTCTCCTTCGGCCGTGGACTGACCGCTCAGAACACGTACACGAACACGAACACGTCGTCGACGTCGTTCTCGCTCGGCACCAGCGTCCCCCTGTTCACCGGTTTCCAGATTCCCAACACCATCCAGTTGAACCGCCTCAACCTCGAGGCCGCCACGCAGGACCTCGAGAAGGCCCGCAACGACATCCGTATGCAGGTGGCCCAGGCCTACGTCCAGATTCTCTACGACATGGAGATCTGCAGTGTAGCCCGCCGGCAGATCAGCATCGACTCGGCCCAGGTGGCCCGTCTGGAGGCCCTGCTGGAGGTGGGCCGCGTCAGCGAGGCCGACGTCTCCCAGCAGCGCGCCGCCCTCGCACAGAGCCAGCTCACCGCCACCCAGGCCGACAACAACCGCCAGCTGGCCCTCCTCAGCCTCACCCAGCTCCTTGAGCTGGAGACGCCCGAGGGCTTCAGCATCCAGGTGCCCACCCGTCTGCCGGAAGAGACGCTGGCCGCGGCCGACGTCGTCTTTGCCGACGCCATCGCCGTCAAGCCCGAGGTGCAGGCCGAGCAGCTGCGCCTGCAGGCCACGGAGAACAGTCTGAAGATTGCCAAGTCAGGGCTCTACCCCACGCTGAGCTTCTCGGCCGGACTGGGCACCAACTACTACACCACCTCGGGCTTCAAGTCCGACGGCTTCGGCAAGCAGTTGCAGAACAACTTCAGCCAGTATCTGGGCCTGAACCTGAACATTCCGATCTTCAACCGTTTCCAGACGCGCAACCAGATCCGCGCGGCACGCATCGACCGCGAGAGCCAGCAGCTGGCCCTCGACAATGTCAAGAAACAGCTCTACAAGGAGATCCAGCAGGCCTGCTACAACACCGTGGCCGCCCAGCAGAAGCTGAAGAGCAGCGAGACGGCCCGTCAGGCCGGCGAGGAGGCCTTCCGGCTGATGACCGGCAAGTATGAGCAGGGCAAGGCCACCATCACGGAGTTCAATGAGGCCCGCAACAACTTCCTGAAGGCCCAGAGCGACCTGACCCAGGCCCGCTACGAATATCTTTATCAGACGGCCCTCGTCAAGTTCTATCGTGGTGAAGAGTTGAGCTTCTGAATAAGAAACGGCGCTTCTCGAAGGTAATATAGGGGTATATTACTTTCGGGAAGCGCCGCTTCTCGTATAAAAAAGTGCCGCTTCAAGCTCCTTGAAGCGGCACTTTGTCTTATTGATGGAATTACTTCACGAGCACCTTCCTGACCGTGCCGTCCTGACGGACGACGATGTTCAGGCCCGGCTGCATGCCCTGCATGCGCATGCCGTTGAGGTTGTAGACGCCCTCAAGGACCTTGGCGGCCATGCTGGCATCGCTGATGCCGTTCTGGATAGCCTCCTGGTACTCAGCATCGTACTGGGCCTTCAGCTCGGCCGACTTCTCGCCCTCGTTCAGGATAAACATGTTGTAGATCTGGACGCTGGAGCCGCCGCCGGCCTGGATGATGCGGACGTAGACCTCGTCGGCCTCGTTGTAGCTGCGCGTGTACGACTTCCACAGACGCTTCACGGTCGAGGTGGCCATCTCGTCGCCCAGGTTCTCCCAGTTGACGCTGTCCTTCGACACCTGGATCTGCATACGGCCCACGTTGTCGCCGCCGGCAGCCGTGCCGACGATGGTGACCACGTCGAACGGACCGGCCCACTTCACGCGGCTCTGGATGGCGCCCGTGCAGGGCTCGCCGCTCGTCTTGCCGCCAAACTGGATGTCGTTGCTCGAGGGCGAGGCATACGACAGCAGGTCGCCGGCCGTCTCAGGATTGTAGCCCGAGTCGTTGCCCGGATCCTTGCCAATAGTGAGCACCTGGTAGATCATCACCTGACCCTTCGACTTCACCTCCCACGTGGCCTCCTCAGAGGGCACATAGTACTCATAGTCGCGCTCGGGATAGGTGCTGATCTCGTCGCCCGTAGCGGGATCCACCTCGACGGTAGGCTCCTGCGTGCTGTCGTAGATGGTTGTGGCGCTCTTGCCCCATGAGAAGTAGTAGACGGTGCTGCCGCCGCCGTTCTGCCACTCGTCGGCGTTAGCGTCGAACACGCCGATCTGGTCCTGACGCACGACGACGTCCTTCACCACGATGCGGTCGCTGACGATCTCAGAGAACACCTGGCCGCCGGCCACGGCGAAGGCAGTGAGGTTGGTCGGCAGGGTGATGGCGAAGGGCTCCGTGTACTTCATCGACTTCGTCGTGTCGTTGCCCTCAGTGAAGTTGTACCACAGGTCGACGCCCTCGGTCTCGCAGCTGAGGCTCACCATGGTCTTGCCGTCCTGATAGTCCTTGCCCACGACGGGCATGGCCGGCTGCGTGAAGATCTCGGCCTTGGCCTCGGCCACGTCGCTCAGCAGGTAGCCCTCGGCGATGGCCACAGCCTTGACGGTGGTCTCGGCCGTGACGTTGATGACGTCCGTGTAGAGGGTGCTTGCGGCGGTGGGCTCAGTGCCGTCGAGGGTGTAGAAGATCTGCGGCTTGGGCAGCGAGCTCGATGCCATCGACAACGTGATGTTGGTGTTCAGGTTCTTGTATTCGAGGGTGATCTTCGGGGCGGGCGCCTGCTCGATGGCGCTCTTCGAGCCCTTGGCCATCTCGAGTGCGTTGAAGAAGATCTTCTGGGCAGCGGCCGACGTGCCGAAGGGCACGTAGATATAAGCATTGTGATAGGGGTTGTGAGCATGGATGGCAGCCACGGTCTCGTCGGAGCCGTCGATGGCGGGGATGGCGTCGCCGGCGAAGTAGTCGCCCAGACGGATGCCCTTGAACGACTCGACGCCCAGGTCGACGATATACTGTCCCTCCACTTCATGCGCGATATAGTCCTCGTCGGCCACCAGGCCGGCGAACAGCTCGTGCTTGATGTTCGTGATCAGGGCCATGCTCATGCCTGACTCATAGGCCTCGCCGTAGCCCCACGCTGCATAGAGGTCGGCATTGAGGTTGACGATGGGCACGAAGGGCATAGCCTGGCGGAGCACCTCGACGGCGGCATTGTCGGCCGACAGCTCGGGGCTGACGACGGTCACGTGGTAGTCCTGCAGCTGCTCGGCCGTGACGGTGGCGGCGTCGAGGGCCGTCACGTTGTAGCTCTCGTCGGCGGCGATGGTCTGATAGGCGGCCTCGCTCGTGGCGTCGCCGGAGGTCAGGTAGCCCACCTTCGTCTTGTTGGCGTTGGGATCGTCGCCCTCGCCCACGATGATGTAGTAGATGTGGCAGCCGTTGGTCGTCTTGACAGTCATTGTGGCCACCTCGCCGTCAGTGCCGGTGAGCTCCCATTCGCACTCCGTGTAGTGGGTGGGGACGGGATTGCCGGCGGTGAGGGTCAGCGAACCCGTCGAGGCGGTCAGGCTGATACCGCGATCCTGTGAGTCGGAGTGCGACTCCACGCCAATCTTGATGGTCTGGTTCACCTCGGCCTGGAACGAGAAGGTCTCGTTCTTGCCGTTCAGCCAGATGTAGCTCGGGCCGAAGGGATGGCGGTGCTCAGGTGCATCGGCATACTTCTCCTCGTCGGTCTTCATCGTGCCGTTGTAGGTGATGACAAACTTCTTGGCAGCCGTAGCGCCGAGCTTCAGGCCCTCCAGCTCGGGGATGACCTTCTCGTTGCCGCCGTTGTGCGTGCAGGCATAGCCGTCGCTGTTCTTGAAGTCGCCGCTGGCGTTCCAGTAGTGGGCTTCGTCGGCCTTGGTGGCGTCGCTCTCATAGTTGCGCCAGTACTTCGTGTCGCCAAACTCCTCCTGGTCGCCCTTCAGGGCGTTGACGGTCTTGGCACTGAAACCCTCGCGGAAGTCCCATGTCTTCCTCAGGTTCTGGGCATCAGCCTGTCCTGCGCCGAGGACGAGTGCCAATGCTGCAAGTGTAAAGAATCTTTTCATGTTACTGTTAGTTATTTAGTTAGTAATAAAGTATCTGTATATAGTCAGTAAAGAGGTTTCGGCTGCTTAGTCGGCAATGAAGTTCCTGAGCGCAGAAAGGGCGCTGGTGGCGCGGCCTGTGGCGTTGTCGAAGAGCGAGGCGTTGTACCAGTTGTCGGTGACGCGCTTCGTAGACCAGTCGAGCCCGTACTCGTTGGCCTCGGGGAACCACCAGAAGAGGCCGCTGACACGCGGGTGGCGCTTCAGCGTCTGGATCAGCTCGTCGGTGAACTGCTTCTGTCCGGCGTCGGTCAGGGCGTAGGCCGTGTCGTCGTCGCCCACCTTGTATTTGTAGCTGTGGCCCGTCTCGACGATCATGATATGCTTCTCGGGGAAGCTCGTCTCCAGTTGGCTCAGGGCCATGTTGAGCGTGCTGAGCGTGCCGTGGAAGTAGGGATAGTAGGACAGTCCGATGATGTCGTAGTCGACGCCCCGCTGCCTCATCTGGTTGTAGAAGTTGCTGAGCACGCTCGCCTGCTTGACCCGCTCCGTGTGGAGCACGATCTTGGCCTGCGGGCAAAGCTCGCGGCAGGCCCGTCCCGCCTGTTTCAGCAGCGTGGCGAAACGCTCCCAGCCGGCGTCGCTGCCCATGTAGCAGCGGTTGTCCTGCGTGTCGCGCTTTCCCCACAGCATGCCGTAGCTGATCTCGTTGCCCGTCTGGATGAAGTCGGGCGACGCGCCGGCGGCGTTCATCGCCTCGAGGCACTCGCGGGTGTAGGCGTAGATCTTCTGCGCCAGGGCCGCATCGTCCAGGCCGAGCCAGCTGTCAGGGGTCCACTGCTTCGAGGGGTCGGCCCATGTGTCGCTGTAGTGGAAGTCGAGCATCAGCAGCATCCCGGCCGCCTTGATGCGCCGGCCGAGGCTGACCACATAGTCGAGGTCCTGACGGACGCCCTGGCCCTTCTCCGCTGCCGTCGCCTTCGAGGGGTCGACGAACAGTCGGACGCGCATGGCGTTCCATCCCTCCGTCTTCAGGAAGTCGATCACGTCGCTGATGGTCTTTCCGCTATGGTCCTTATAGCCGGCGCCATGCTCCTCGTAGGTGGGCAGCAGTGAGATGTCGCCCCCGACGAACCGCAGTTCCGGCACGTGCATGGTGATGCTGTCGACGCTGGCCGTTGCCATGCCGTTGACGGTCGTGCCGTCTTGTGAAAATGTCAGTTGGGTTGAGGTGGATGTGCGGCCTTCATCGCAGAGATAGAACGACTGGGCGTGCATAGCAAGAGCCATGCAGGCCGCCAACAGTGCCGTCATGAATCGTTTCATTTCTCGTAGATAGTTAGTTTGTGGGCGCAAAGTTACACAAATAATTCATATATAAGAAACTTTGAACGTTAAAAATATTTGGCCATACGGAAAAAAGTGTGTACTTTTGCAATATGATGCGACCCAATCTGACCGCTCCGGCACCGCTCCTGCGCATGGCCGTGGCACTCGTCGGCGGCATTGTCGTCGGACGGGCTTTCACGTGGCCGCTGCCCTGGACCGTCCTGCTGCTGGCGGCCGTCGTCGGGGCGGCGCTGCTGGCCCGCCACCGGCCGCTGTTGCAGTCGCTGCTCATCTGCGCGGGTGTCTTCGTGCTGGGCATGGCCTCATGGAACTGGAGCAGCAGCGACGCCGACGAGCGTCGGGCCGGACCCCTCGGCGAGTGGTTTCTCCAGCAGCGCGAGGTGTTGCTCAGCCGCTATCGTGCCGTGGCGGGCGACGAGGCGCAGTATGCCGTGCTGGCCGCGATGACGCTGGGCGACAAGTCGGCCCTGACGTCCGACCTGCGCGAGACCTACAGCATCACCGGTGCGTCGCATGTGCTGGCCCTCAGCGGACTCCACCTCGGCATCATCTACATGTTGCTCAGCGTGCTGATGCTGGGGCGGCGGGGCTATGCCGTCACGCAGGTCGTCATCATCCTGAGCATCTGGGCCTTCGCCCTGCTCACGGGGCTGTCCACCAGCGTGGTCCGCGCGGCGACGATGCTGACGCTGTATGCGCTCTTCTCCATCGGCGACCGCGGCCGGTCGCCGCTCAACGTGCTGAGTTTCACGGCCATCGTGCTCCTGCTCCTGGACTGCCGGATGCTGTTCGACGTCGGCTTTCAGATGTCGTTCCTCTCCGTCCTCGCCATCCTGCTGTTCATGCCGCTGTTCGACCGCCTGGTGTCGTTTGACTACCTCATGCGCCATCCGCTCCTGCGCTGGGTCTATCGTCTCAGTGCCGTCTCCGTCGCGGCCCAGCTGGGCGTCGGCCCCCTCATCGCCTTCTATTTCCATCGGTTCTCCACCTATTTCCTCTTGTCCAATTTCGTGGTCATCCCCGCCGCCACGCTCATCCTCTACGGAGCACTGCTGACGTTGCTCGTGCCGCCCGTGGGCGTGGCCCTGGCGTGGTTGGTGGGCACCCTGAACAAGGCCTTAGGCTGGTTGTCGGCCCTGCCATACGCCAGCATAGACCATCTGCAGCTGTCCCTTCTGCAGCTGCTGATGGTCTATGTCCTGGTGGGCTGCCTGTATGGCCTGCTCCATTTCTTGATAACTCGTAGGAGAGAGGCCTGACCCTCATTTAGGCTTTATTTCGCGAGGTGTATCATTTGTGTACGGCCTTGTGTACAGGTTGTGAATCGCAAGACTTGCTCCGTCGACGCCAAATGCTTTCCTTTGCAGCATCAAAACGTTATGGTGTTAGAATGATGCTGCAGAATATGACGGTCAGTCGCCCACGCACGACTGAGTTCGATTTCTTGAAAGGACTACTCATCATCCTCGTGATTAGTTTCCATCTGGTCTATATAGGCGACTCCTATCCCTATGCCAAACGAGTCGTCTATACATTCCACATGCCCGCCTTCCTCCTGATGTCGGGGTATCTGATGAACATCTCTAAACCGTGGAGGCGTTTTGGCCGGACGATGCTGGGCTATGCCGTGCCTTATCTCGTGATGGAGGGCGCCTACGTCGTGATGGCTTCAATGCTGCCCGTCAGGGAACATGTCGATGAGCTGACCGTGAGCGTGTTTCTCGATAAGCTGCTCCTCCATCCGCTCGGGCCCTATTGGTATCTTCAGACGCTCATCCTCTGTGGCAGCGCCTATGTAGCCGTGTTCCGTCTGGTGCCGATGAAGACCGTCTCGCGGCTCATCCTGCTGGTTGCCGTCTTTCAGTTGCTGGGCGTGCTGGGCCTGATGTCGTTCGGCTGTGCCGTCTATTTCCTCCTGGGGGCGGCCATCCGTCAGTCGGGCGTGCGATTCGGCGACGTGTTCCGTCATTCGGCAGTTGCCGTGTTGCCGTTCGGCTTGTTGGCAGCCCAGCCTCGCCACCTGCAGATGGACACGACGGGAGGCATGCTGATGGTCTTCCTCGTGATGAGCTGGACGTTCTTTGTCTATCGGCATATCGGCAAGGGCCTCCGCCGCCTGCTGACGTTCTTAGGTCGCCACACCATGCCGCTGTTCCTCTTCTCGCCCGTCTTCACCTTCCCCTGCCGACTGCTTCAGCCGTTCCTCGCCTTCGATTCCTCGGGGCTCGCTTTCTGGCTGGTGTCACTGATCATATGCATAGCGGGAAGCCTCGCGATTGACTGGTTGATGAGTCAGACCGGGGCTTCCCGCTATTTCTATGTGCGGACAGAGACCGGGCGAGGACTACATGTAGCCCAGCCAGCGCAGGATGTCGTTGAGGTTGGCCACGACCATGAGCAGGATGACGATGCCGAAGCCGACGTACTCGGCTCGGATCATGAACTTCTCCGACGGTTTGCGGCGCGTGATCATCTCATAGACGAGGAACAAGACATGGCCGCCGTCAAGGGCCGGGATGGGCAGGATGTTCATGAAGGCCAGGATGATCGACAGGAAGGCCGTCATCTCCCAGAAGCGGTGCCAGTCCCACGTTGAGGGGAAGAGGCTGCCGATGGCTCCGAAGCCGCCGAGCGACTTGGCGCCGTCGGCCGTGAAGACATACTTCAGGTCGTCGACGTAGGAGGCCAGCACGTGCCAGCCGTACTTGATGCCGGCCGGGAAGCTCTCGAAGAAACCATATTCGTGCGTGACGGGCTCGTAGATCTGCTTGGGCACGAAGCCCAGTTTGAGGTCCTCAGTCAGCTCCACCTCGAGCGTGTCAGGCTGGCCGCTACGGGCATAGACCAGCCGCACGCAGCGGATAGCCGAGCTGTCCTGGACGGTGGTGGCTGCGGCCAGCACGTCGCCCAGACGGGCCAGCTCGTCGGTCAGCTGTCCGAACGAGCTGATGTTCTTGTCGCCGATGGCCAGCAGACTGTCGCCCCGCTGCAGTCCGATCTGTGCGGCGGGCATGTCGGGCAGCACGCTGTCGACGACGGCCGGCATCATGATGCGGGCGAAGATAGGCTCCGTCTTGAGCATGTCGAGCAGGTTGAGGTCGCCGGGCAGGCTGAGCTCCACCTCCTGGCCCTGGCGTAGGACGGTGACCGTCTTTGCCTCAGAGAGCTGGCGGAACATGTCGGCGCCGAACTTCTTCAGCTCGCCGCGGTCGGTACGGAGCAGCACGTCGCCGTCCTGGAACCCCAGGGCCTTGGCCTCTTGGTTGAACTCCATGCCCTGCGACATCTGTGACAGCGGCACGTAGGTGTCGCCCCAGTGGAACAGGATCATCGAGTAGATGAACAGCGCCAGCAGGAAGTTGACCAGCACGCCGCCGATCATGATGAGCAGGCGCTGCCATGCGGGCTTCGAGCGGAACTCCCACGGCTGTTCGGGCTGCTTCATCTGTTCGGTGTCGAAGCTCTCGTCGATCATACCGGCAATCTTGCAGTAGCCGCCCAGGGGCAGCCAGCCCACGCCATACTCGGTGTCGCTCGTCTTGGGCTTGAAGTGGAACAGCTTGCCCGTCCACTTGCCGACGGTGACGTCGAAGAACAGATAGAATTTCTCAACGCGCACGCCGAACAGCTTCGAGAAGAAGAAGTGGCCGCCCTCGTGGAGCAGCACCAGGAGGCTGATGGCGAGCAGGAACTGTAAGAGTCTGATCAGAAATATTTCCATAATCTAAGGTAATAGTGAATAGTGAAAAGTGAAACGCTCGACCTTAGGTCGCTTGCTACCGAAGGGACGCAAGAATTTGCTTCCGCACTTCTTTTCTATTCACCTATTATTATTTAATTTGTTATTTCACACATGGGGATAGCGGCAGCAAATTTTTCACTTTTCACTCTTCACTTTTCCCTTAAGAAGCAGCTCAGCTGCGATGCGCCGTGCCTCGGTGTCGGTAGCGACGTAGTCCTCGTAGGTCGGCGTGGGGATGAACGTGGCGCGCTGCATCGTCTCGGCGATGACGTCGGCCATCTGGAGAAAGCCGCAGCGGTCCTCGAGGAAGGCGCGGTTGACGATCTCGTTGGCCGCGTTGACGATGCAGGGCATGTTGCCGCCGCGGCGGATGGCCTCGTAGGCCATCTTCAGGCAGCGGAACTTCTCCATGTCAGGCTCGAAGAAGTCGAGGTGCTGCGCCCGGAACAGGTCGAGGCGCTCGCCGCTCAGCGGCAGCCGCTCGGGGTAGGAGAAGGCATACTGGATGGGCAGTCGCATGTCGGGCACGCCCAGCTGCGCTTTCACTGATCCGTCCTGGAACTGCACGGCCGAGTGGACGATCGACTGCGGGTGGACGAGCACCTGTATCTGCTCGGCCTCGACGCCGAAGAGCCACTTCGCCTCGATCACCTCGAAGCCCTTGTTCATCATCGAGGCCGAGTCGATGGTGATCTTCGCGCCCATGTCCCACGTGGGGTGCCGCAGGGCGTCGGCCTTCGTCACCGTGGCCAGCTCGTCCAGCGACTTCAGGCGGAAGGGTCCGCCGGAGGCCGTCAGCAGGATCTTGTCGATCGGGTTGCGGTCCTCGCCGACGAGGCTCTGGAAGATGGCCGAGTGCTCCGAGTCGACGGGCAGGATGGCGGCGCGGTTCTCGATGGCCAGCCGGCAGATCAGCTCGCCCGCCACGACCAGCGTCTCCTTGTTGGCCAGGGCGATGGCCTTATGGGCTCGGATGGCATGAATGGTGGGCGACAGTCCGGCGAAGCCCACCATGGCGGTGAGCACCATGTCGATGGGTTCGGCCTCGACGATCTCGTCCAGTGCGCGGGCGCCGGCATAGACCTTCACGTCAGGCATGTCGTCCATGAGCCGCACGAGCTCGTCGCGTCGCTCCGCATTGGCGATGACGACGGCGGCGGGATGATATTGATGGGCCTGCTTGGCCAGCAGCTCCACCTTATTGTTAGCTGTCAGGCAGTAGACCTCATAGCGGTCACTGTGCTCGCTGATGACCTCAAGGGCCTGCGTGCCGATGCTGCCTGTGGAGCCGAGGATACAGATTTGCTTCTTCTTGTTCACTTTCTCTTATCAATTAGAGTGCAAAAGTACAAAAAATATTCCGAATAGTCTGCACTTTAGCTTTCATTATTGTTGATGTTTGGAAAAATTGGCGATTGTTGGCATCTTTTTATGATTGCCCGGTTTTGTCCTGCTATAATTCTGGATGACATCTTTAGACGTCCCCAAGATGGCTGATGATGCCTCTTTTCTTTAATTCTTTTACGACATCGCGAGTGAATTCGTCAGCACCACGTGCATTCATGTGTGCACCGTCCTTGGAATACGCGTTGTTGTGAACATATTTCGGGTCATTGGAAAAGTCAAGGAGAGGTATGTCCTGTTCCTTGCAAATGTCATATATGGGTCTTAGCAGGTCTGGATTTATGCCATACCAGCTTGGAGATACGGCGAAGATTAGTTTGACGTCTTTACAGTGGTCAATGAACTTTTGTATATAATCTAATTTAAGACTGTCAAAACCAACATGCTGGTTGTCATCTCCTTTTCTTCTTATCTTAAGAGTGTCCAACTCACCTGATAGTGGAAGGAATCCCTTGGTACCCATGCTGTTGATGGGAAGGAAACGATCAGCCATGATAGATAAGAAATTGGAATTGTATCTGTAGAGTAAACTCTTCATCTTCCATTGCTCCGTTTTGTCTACGGATTGGAATATCTCCTTAATACCCGGTCGGTCGTAATAAGACTTGAGGTATCCTAAATATTTGTGGTTGTCATCCTTCAGCAGGTCAAAGGAGTAGGTGACTTCGTATATGATAACTTTTGGCTTATAGCGCTCCTCAATCATCAGCAGGCGTCCGTAATTGAGGATGATTCCGTTGCCTCTCTCGCCGCAGTTGAAAGCCGACAGCCCGAGAGAGTCCGTCAGGATTTGCGGATTATAATGGTGGGAGGCCCTTGATGATCCAAAGATGAGAATATCCTCACTCGTCTTGTTGCAAACATAGTTTACCCTGCCGTTATTTCCGCCAATGGCATGACTCTGCATGAATGCGAAAGCCTGTCCGAGAGAAAAGTCTGCGACGACAAGTATGAGAAGGAACGACAAAGTTCTTAAGATGAATCTTTTCATGATCTTAGAAGTTTGCGTAAATAAACTGATCTGCACTGAAGACCCCTTCGAGCATGATAAGGATCATTACGAGAGTGTAGGAGCACCAGCGAACACCGCTGTTCCTGTTTTCGAAGAGCAGAAATCTGTCGGGAAGAAATTCGTCGCGAAGATCTTTCATGAAAAGAACAAGAGTAGCTGTCAGTATGATGAATAGGTTCGCTGTCTCAGGAATATACACTGTCATCGGCAATGCCGGATTGAACATCCGTGTGATGACTTTCCAGGCATCTGCCATAGTCGGCATTCGGAAGAATACCCAGGCGAAGTTGACAATCAGGAAGGTCATGATGATTTTGATGCTCTTGCCAAACCATCGATAGTTGCACCTCTGTTGCCCCAGCATCTTTTCGACAATTTGACACACACCATGAATGCAGCCCCAGACGATGAATGTCCAGTTGGCGCCATGCCAGATGCCGCTGACGAGGAAGGTTACAAAAATGTTCCAATAATTGCGCAACTTCGAGCAACGGCTTCCTCCCAATGGAATATAGACATAGTCCTTGAGCCATGTGGACAGCGAGATATGCCAGCGGTGCCAGAAGTCAGTGACGCTGACTGCAAAATATGGGCGACGGAAGTTCTCTGTCAGTTCAAAGCCAAGCACCTTGCCGACACCTATGGCCATCAGTGAATAGCCTGCAAAGTCAGCATAGATCTGGACGGAATAGAGCAGGCTTGCCGCAAAGCAGGATAGGCCTGTGTAATTCTCGTATCTTGAAAACACCGTGTCAACGTAAAGAGCGACGCGATCAGCCACGACGACTTTCATAAACATGCCCCATAGCAACATCTTCAATCCATAGACAGCTTTGCTGTAGTCGAAGTAGGGCCGAAGTCGCTTCAGTTGTGGAATGACCAGCGAGGCCTTGTTGATGGGGCCTGACAGGATACTTGGAAAAAAAGAGACGAAAAGTGCGTAAACGAGGAAATCGCGTTCTGCCTTCTGCCGTTTGTAATAGACATCACAAAGATAGCCCAGCGCTTGGAAGGTGAAGAATGAGATGCCGATAGGTATGGCCCAGTTGAGGCCCGGCAGGTGGAAGCGTAGTCCCGCCATTGCCAGTGCGTCGCTGATGCTGTCATTGATGAAATTGAAATATTTGAAGAATGTCAGTGGCAGCAGGGTGAGCAGCACTCCCGCCGTCATGACCCGTTTTGGGTGCTTGGCCTTCTCAACGGCTATGGCTGTGGCATAAGTGACAGCTGTCACTCCTGACAGAATCAGTGCGTAGACAGGCTTCCATTGCAGATAGAGCAGATAGCTCACGACGAGCAGGTATAGGTTTCGCCCACTTGTGTGCTTAGCCGGAATGACGTAGTAGAGCAGGAAGATCAGCGGGAACAGGACAATGAAGTTGAAGGAGTTGAAAATCATACTATTACAATTCTAACAGTCCTTCCGGCAGGGCGATGGTGATTGTCTTGCGGTCGTGGTCGACGTCGGTGATGAGGTCCTCGGCGGCGGGGATGAGGGCGCCGCCCTCGAGTTCGAAGAGGATGTTGGCGGTCTGGTCGTCGACGTGGGCGATGCGGCCGACGGGGCGGCCGGTGGCGGCGTCGATGAGGTCGAAGCCGACGAAGAAACTCCAGCGGAGCTCCTCCTCCTCGTTGTGCGGGGTGAGGGCGCGGGGGAAGTAGACGTCGCAGTTGGTCAGCTCGCGGGCCCGCTCCTGCGTGTCGACGTCCTCGAGCTTGAGGATGGCGGTGGTGTCGGAGCGGAAACGATATTCCTCGATGAAGAAGGGCACGAGGATGCCGTCGACCTCGATGATGAGGTAGTCGGCGTCGGCGCGGTCGAAGATGTCGTCGTCGAACTGGAACGACAGCTCGCCCTTGACGCCGTGGGGCTTGCCGAGGCGGCCGATGCGATAGGCTTCGTCGGGCCGTATCATCTGGCCCCCCCTTCTGCCCCCGAGGGGGCTACATTAGTTTTGTTGGCAGAAGCCGGGTCTATTGAAGCCCCCTCGGGGGCCGTAGGGGGGGCTAAGCGCGTGATCTTTGCCCCCAGGGCATTGAGTCGCTGCTCGATGTGCTCATAGCCGCGGTCGATCTGCTCGATGTTGTCGATGCGACTGGTGCCGCGGGCACTGAGGGCCGCGATGAGCAGGGCGATACCGGCGCGGATGTCGGGGCTCGACATGCGTCCGGCCCGCAGCTGCAGCTTGCGGTCGTGGCCGACGACGACGGCGCGGTGTGGGTCGCAGAGGATGATCTGTGCGCCCATGTCAATGAGCTTGTCGACGAAGAAGAGTCGGCTCTCGAACATCTTCTGATGGAACAGCACGGAGCCTCGGGCCTGCGTGGCCACGGTGATGAGCACCGAGATGAGGTCGGGCGTCAGGCCCGGCCAGGGGGCATCGGCCAGGGTCATGATGGTGCCGTCGATGAACGACTGTATCTCGTAGTGGCGCATGTGGGGGATGACGAGGTCGTCGCCCTCCACCTTGATGCGGATGCCCATACGGCGGAACGTGTCGGGGATGATGCCGAGGTCGCTGAGCGAGACGTCCTTGATGCGAATGCCGTCGCCGATGATGGCGGCCATGCCGATGAAGGAGCCCACCTCGATCATGTCGGGCAGCAGGCGGTGGGTGGTGCCGCCGAGGCGGTCGACGCCCCTGATGGTCAGCAGGTTGGAGCCGATGCCGTCGATGCTTGCGCCCATGCGGGTGAGCATGCGGCAGAGCTGCTGCACGTAGGGCTCGCAGGCTGCATTATATATAGTGGTGGTGCCTTGAGCCAGTACGGCGGCCATGATGATGTTGGCCGTGCCTGTGACGGAGGCCTCGTCGAGCAGCATGTAGGTGCCGCGCAGCCGGCTGGCCGAGATCTGGTAGACGCCGCGCTCGGCGACGTGGCTGAACTGCGCGCCCAGTCGCTCGAAGCCGAGGAAGTGGGTGTCGAGGCGGCGGCGTCCGATCTTGTCGCCGCCGGGCTTGGCCACGATGGCGCGTCCGAAGCGTGCCAGCAGCGGTCCGATCATCATCACCGAGCCGCGCAGGTGGGAGCACTTCTCGACGAACTCGTTGCTCTCCAGGAAGTCGAGGTTGAGCTGTGAGGCGTCGAAGGTGAGGGCCCCCTCCGACCTCCCCCAACTGGGGGAGGCTGCTGCCCCAGAGACTTCAGCGGCTTTAGCCTCCCCCAGTTGGGGGAGATTGGAGGGGGCCGTCACTTTGACCCCCATGTCCTTGAGCAGCTGGATGAGGTTATTGACGTCGCGGATGTCAGGGATGTTCGAGATGGTGACGGGCTCATCGGTCAGCAGCGTGGCACAGATGACCTGCAGGGCCTCGTTCTTGGCGCCCTGCGGGGTGATGGTGCCGCTCAGCGGATGGCCGCCTTCGATGATGAATGATGCCATGCCGATAGTCTTTTTATTTCTTTTTCTTGCCGTTGCGTTTGCCCATGGGTTCGGCGTCGGGCACGAAGCGTTCGAAGCTGAACGAGCCGAGGTCGAGCTGGATGACGCCGTCGGTGAAGCGGGCCAGGTCGTCGGCCACCTTCTCGTCGTCGATCGAGCCGTGGCCCCACTGCACGAGGTCGCGCTTCATCTGGTTAGCCGTCAGACGGGCCAGCTCGTCGCGCTCCTCGCCGGCCGGCATGGTCTTCAGCTTGTCCCACAGCTCGCGTACCAGCTGTCCGTAGTGGCGCAGGGGGATGCGGTTCTGCGGCAGGGCCATGGGCTCGGGCTTCGAGTGGATCTTCTCGGCACTGCTGACGTCGTAGGGCCAGTCGATGTCGAGCTGTTTGTGGCTCATCAGGTAGAGGTGGTCCCAGAGCGTCTGCTGGTAGTTGGTGTTCTCGCGTATCTGCGGCACCTTGGTCTCCATCAGCTTGACGATGGTCTTGGCGCAGCGCAGCCGCTCGTCGCGGTCGGGCAGTGCGACGGCCACGTCGACCATCTTCTGTATCTCGCGGCCGTATTCGGGCATCAGCAGCGCCTCACGCCGGGTGTTGTAGTCTAATCCTTGTATGTTCATTTCTTCCATGTAATAGCTTTTAACTTAGCGGGTTGCGTGCGGTCTTCGCCACGAAGTCCTTCAGGTAGAAAGGCTCGAAGTAGGCGACGTCCTCCGTCTGGCCGCTGAGTAGACGGCGCTCGGCCAGGGGCTGCATCCAGCGCGCCAGGGGCTCGATGCCTTCGATGAGGCGGGCGTTGGGGTGGTTGATGACGGGCATGCACTTCGCGGCGCCGTTGCCGAAGAAGTAGACGGGGTGCTCGTCGAGCCACTCGCGGTAGGTCTCGCCCGTGACCACGTCGGCCCCCACCTCGCGCACCGTGTGCAGCGCGCGGTCGTAGACGGCGGCATAGACTTCCATGCGGCGCGCGTCGATCATCGGGACGAGCAGGGCGTCCGGTTCAAGTGAGAGGTGCGAGGTGAGAAGCGAGAAGTTGCCGTCGGCGTCGGTGTGGCACGTCTTCACGTCCATCGCCTCCCTCAGCAGCACGGGCACGCAGAGCAGCTCGAGCGTGGGCACGGCGATGAGCTTCAGCTCGCGCCCGTAGCAGAGGCCCTTGGCCATCGACGTGCCGATGCGCAGGCCCGTGTAGGAGCCCGGGCCGCAGCTGACGGCGACGGCGTCGAACGGTATGGCGTGGTTGTCGGTGAACGAGAGGGCCTCGTCGACCATCGGGCCGAGCCGCTCGGCGCTGCTGCCCTTGCGGTCGCTGTGGTCTTCATCGTGGTAGATGACGTGCGAATCCTCGCTCACGGCCACCGAGCAGACCGCGGTGCTGGTCTCAATATGCAGTATGCACGACATGTCTTTTTCTCCTTAATTATATATTTAAGACTGCAAAGGTACTACTTTTTTTCAGAACGGCCGTCGCTTTTTCACAAATTAACTCTTGGAACAATGCTGGGGAAATGCCCCGTGAAACTATTTTCAAGGCTTGAAAATAGATTTTCATGACTTGAAAATATATTTCCATGACTTGAAAATAAATTTTCGCGTCATGAAAATAGTCACGGGCTGTCCTTCGTGTGAAAAAATGCTAAGCCTTTTGGCGGTAATTATTATTTTTCGTACCTTTGCAGAAAACTTATCAGGCAATCGAAGCCAAGCGTGGATTATAAATATACAGACCCCACCCCCGACCCCTCCCCTTAAGGGGAGGGGAGTGGCTGGCGCGCAGTCCGACGGGAATGACGGCGCAGCCTGATGGGAATGACGGCGCAGCCTGATGGGAATGACGGCGCAGCCGCTCCCCTCCCTTTAAGGGGAGGGGTCGGGGGTGGGGTCTCTAACTTTATGGGGTCTCTAACTTTAGGAATAAATATTACTCAGACAATGATAATGAAAAGAATCGTCATGACATTAGCCCTGGCGCTCGGGATGAGCACGGGGATGGCCCTGGCACAGGATTGCTGCAAGAAGGGCGATGGAGAACAGAAGAAGGAGTGCTGCGGCACGATGGGCGCCCTCGACGCCATCATGACGCGCACCAGCGTGCGCAAGTATAAGGACCAGCCGGTGAAGCCCTGCTGCGTGGAGAAGATGCTGCGGGCCGCCATGGCCGCCCCGTCGGCCGTCAACAAGCAGCCGTGGCACTTCGTTGTCGTCACCGACCGCCAGCTCATCTCGCAGCTGTCGCGCCAGGCCGGCCAGTCGCCCCTGCTCATCGTCGTCTGCGGCGACCTCAGCAAGGCCATGCAGGGCAAGGGCCAGGAATACTGGATCCAGGACTGCTCGGCCGCCACGGAGAACCTGCTGCTCGCCGCCCACGCCATGGGTCTGGGCGCCGTCTGGACGGGCCAGTGGCCCATGGACGACCGCTACAAGGAGACGCAGCGGCTGCTCTCGCTGCCCGAGAACATCGTGCCGCTGGCCACTGTCGTCATCGGCTATCCCGACGAGCAGCCTGAGCCTAAGGACAAGTGGAAACCCGAAAACGTGTCATATAATAAATACGGAGCATCGAAATGATACAGTCAATGACTGGCTACGGCAAAGCCGTCGTAGCCTTTAAGGATAAGAAGATCAGCGCGGAGATCAAGTCGCTCAACTCTAAGCAGCTCGACCTGCAGACGCGCATCGCACCGCTCTATCGCGAGAAGGAGATGGAGATACGCCAGATGATTGCCACCGCACTGGAGCGCGGCAAGGTCGACTTCTCGCTCTGGATCGAGCGCGACGCAGGTGTCGAGGCCACACCCGTCAACGGCGCCCTCGTGGAGAACTACTACCATCAGCTCAAGGACCTCGCAGGGCGCGTCGGCATTCCCGAGCCGCAGGACTGGATGTCCACGCTGGTGCGCATGCCCGACGTGCTGGCCAAGACTGAGCTTGAGGAGTTGACCGACGAGGAGTGGGCAGCCGCCCGCCAGGCCGTCGTCGAGGCCATCGAGGCGCTCGTCGGCTTCCGCCGTCAGGAGGGTGCCGCCCTGGAGAAGAAGTTCAACGAGAAGGTCGACAACATTGAGCGCCTGCTGGCCGAGATCGAGCCCTACGAGAAGGCGCGCGTGGAGAAGATCCGCCAGCGCATCGTCGACGGACTGCAGCAGATCCCGGGCGTCGAATACGACAAGAACCGCCTGGAGCAGGAGCTCATCTACTACATCGAGAAGCTCGACATCAGCGAGGAGAAGCAGCGGCTGACGAACCACCTGAAATACTTCCGCGAGACCATGCGCGATGGCCACGGACAGGGCAAGAAGCTCGGATTCATCGCCCAGGAGATGGGCCGCGAGATCAACACCACGGGCTCGAAGTCGAACCTGGCCGAGATGCAGAACATCGTCGTCCAGATGAAGGACGAGCTGGAGCAGATCAAGGAGCAGGTGCTGAATGCACTGTGACCCCCCTCGGTCCCCCCGAAGGGGGGAAGGGGCTCGCGCGCGAGG
>OCTW011610501.1_pt1 | contig 40553 bp, 31 predicted proteins | sample 1539671 | NCBI WGS metagenome assembly OCTW01 (sample SAMN02144230, study PRJEB22623) | gut metagenome | biome: sheep rumen | host: Ovis aries | place: New Zealand
CCCGGAAAACAGGCCAGTGGCCTGTTTTCAGCGAGAACGGGCCGGTAGGCCCTGGAAAGCGAAAGGGCGAGAGGCAAATCCGTCAGGGGGTGTTCGCGAGGGGGACACAGTCCCCCTTGCGAGCGCTTAAGCTTCAATTTTTTCCATATTGAAGCACTCGATGACGTCGTTTTCCTTGATGTCGCTGTATTTTTCGAGGCTGACGCCGCACTCGAAGCCCGTGGCCACGTCGTGCACGTCGTCCTTGAAGCGGCGCAGGGAGGAAAGCTTGCCCTCGAAGACCACCACGTTGTCGCGCAGCAGACGGACGCTGGCGTTGCGGGTCAGCTTGCCGTCGGTGACATACGCGCCGGCGATGGTGCCGGCCCCGGTGATGTGGAAGACGTTGCGGACCTGAGCGTGGCCCAGGACGACTTCCTTGAACTCGGGGGCGAGCATGCCCTTCATGGCCTTCTCGATGTCCTCGATCGCCTGGTAAATGATGCGGTACAGGCGGATGTCGATGCCTTCCTTGTCCGCCGCGGCGCGGGCCGCGGAGTCCGGACGGATGTTGAAGCCGATGATGATGGCGTTGAAGGCAGAGGCCAGGTTGACGTCGTCCTGGGAAATGGCGCCGACGGCGCTGTGCAGGACGTGGACCTTGACCTCGTCGTTGGACAGCTTCTCCAGGGACTGCTTGACCGCTTCCACGGAGCCCTGAACGTCCGCCTTGATGATGACGTTGAGGTTCTGCACCTTGCCCTCGGAAATCCCGGCGAACAGGTTCTCTAGGGAAACCTTCTGAGAGGCCTGGCGGGAAGCCTTGAGCTTGTCGCGGCGCTCCTGGGCGACCTGGCGGGAGAGGCGGTCGTCTTCGACGGCGATCATTTCTTCGCCGGCGACCGGCACATCCTCAAAGCCGGCGATTTCGACCGGCATGGAGGGACCGGCGGACTTGACGCGGTCGCCCCGGTCGTTCATCAGGGCGCGGACGCGGCCTGCCGCCATACCGGCGACGATGTTGTCACCCACGTGCAGGGTGCCGTTCTTGAGCAGGACGGTGGCCAGCGGGCCGCGGGCCTTGTCCAGCTTGGCTTCGATGATGACGCCTACGGCCATGCGGTCCGGATTGGCGCGCAGGTTCAGCATGTCCGCCTGCAAAAGGACCATTTCCAGCAGGTCGTCGACCCCGTCGCCCGTCATGGCGCTGACCGGGACCATGATGGTTTCTCCGCCCCAGTCTTCCGGCACCAGGCCGTACTTGGTCAGATCCTGCATGACGCGGTCGGGGGTGGCACCGGGCTTATCCATCTTGTTGATGGCCACGATCACCGGCACGTTGGCCGCCTTGGCGTGGTTGATGGCTTCCACGGTCTGGGGCATGACGCCGTCGTCCGCCGCCACCACCAGGATGGCGATGTCCGTTGCCTGGGCGCCGCGCAGACGCATGGCGGTAAAGGCCTCGTGGCCGGGGGTATCCAGGAAGGTGATCGGCCGGCCGTTCAGCTTGACGGTATACGCGCCGATGTGCTGGGTAATGCCGCCGGCCTCGCCCGCGGCCACCTTCGATTTGCGGATGTAGTCCAGCAGGGTCGTCTTGCCGTGGTCGACGTGGCCCATGATGGTGACCACCGGGGGACGGGGCTTCAGGTCCTCTTCCTTGTCCTCCACGTTGGTATCGCTCAGGACGTCTTCCGCGGTCTTTTCCTGCTTCATTTCCAGGGTCACGCCGAATTCGGTGCAGACCAGGGAAGCGGTGTCAAAGTCCAGCTCGCTGTTGATGTTGGACATGATGCCCAGCATCAGGAGCTTTTTTAAGATTTCGCCGGCGGGCTTGCCGATGCGCTCGGTCAGGTCCTTGACGGTGATGGTGTCCGCCGTCATATAGGCCTTTTCGATCTTGATCGGGACCATCGTCTGCTGTACGGAGGGCTTGCGGGCGCGGGACCGCTTGCCGCCGCGCACCATATCGTCATCCAGCCCGTTGAAGCTTTCCCGCTGCAGCTGCTTGCGGTTCTTCGCCACGTGCTCGGGATCGTGCTGCCGCTGGTACTGCTTCTTGTTGGGATCGTAATTGCTGACGCGTTCCTTTTCCATCGTCGGCGTCAGGTCCGGCGCGGCGGCCCTGCTGCGGCCGCCCTGAGGACGGCTGCCGCCCTGGGGGCGATTGCCGAAGCCGCCCTGGCCCTGGCCCTGCGGACGGTTGCCGTAGCCGCCCTGGCCCTGACCCTGCGGACGGTTGCCAAACCCGCCCTGGCCCTGGCCCTGCGGACGGCTGCCAAAGCCGCCCTGGCCCTGGCCCTGCGGACGATTGCCGTAGCCGCCCTGGCCCTGGCCCTGCGGGCGGTTGCCGCGGGCAAACACGCCGGTGGGCTGCTGCTTGTTGGCGAACACGCCGGTGGGCTGCTGTTTGTTTGCAAATACGCCCGTCGGCTGCTGCTTATTGGCAAAAACACCGGTGGGCTGCTGCTTATTGGCAAAAACACCGGTAGGCTGCTGTTTGTTGGCGAACACGCCCGTAGCCTGCTGCTTCTGTGCCGGACGGGGGACCGGCTGAGCGGCGGCTGGCTTCTTTGCGGGCGCTTCTTCCGCAGGCTTTTTCTCCGGGGCGGGTGCCGGCTTTTCCTGGGGCACTTCGGCCGGCGCCTCCGCGGGCTGTTTTTCCTTGACAGGCTCCGCTTCGGGCACGGCGGCGGGCGCCGGGGTCTGCTCCGGCTTTTCGGCCGGGACGGCAGGCTCCTGCACCGCGGGGGTTTCCGCGGGCTGTTCCACCGAGGGCGCAGGCTCTTCCTGCGCGGCGGAGCTGGCCAGCTCCATGGCGGCCTGCTGCTCTTCGTCCATCATCACCCATGCCTTGGTGTGCTGGCTCATCAGCAGCTGCTGCTCCTCCAGCTTCTTTTTCTTCTGTTCCTCTTCCTCGATCAGGCGGAACTGGTTCCTCTTCCTGCGAAGCCCCTGAATTACGCTGTCAAGGCTCTTGCGGACCCGGCTGGAATCCTCCAGCATCTCGTCGGCCTTTTTGCCGAGTTCCTTGGTGGCTTCCGCCAGTTTCACTTTAGTCGCCATTCGACGTCTGCACCCCCGCACATTGCGTTAATGTTAATCCGTTGTATGATCTGATCGGCTTGATACCGGTATCAGCGCTTGCTTGATCTGTTCGGCCAGCGTGCCGAAAAGCACGGCGGCGGCCATTTTTCCGTCCTGTCCGGCGGCCCGGTCCAGCAGGCCCTCCGGAAGCTCCGCCAGCGGCACGCGGTGAAAAGCGGAGGCGTCGCTCAGCTTTTTCCTTAAGTTATCCGACGCGCCGGCGTCCATCAGGATCAGGGCGGCTTTGCCGCCGCGGACGGCCTTTAAAGCCTGGTCCGTTCCCAGGGCGAGCTGCTGGGCCCGCATGCACAGGCCGATCCACCCGGCCAGTTTAAGTTGATCCATCCGCCTCTTCCTTCTTGAGGGCCGCCACGGCCTGACGGAGGCCTTCCTGGGTTTCCGCGCCCAGGGGGGCGGAAAACGCGCGCTCCAGCTGCTTTTGCTTGAGCGCCTTGGCCAGACATTCCTCCCGCGGGCACAGATAAGCCCCGCGGCCCGGCTTGCGCCCGGTCAGATCCACGGAAACCTCCCCTTCGGGGGAATGGACCACGCGGATCAGTTCCTTCTTGGGCTTCATTTCCCGGCAGCCGACGCACATGCGCATCGGCACCTTTCTGGTCTTCATCCGTCCCCAAGCTCCTTACAGAATCTCGTCCTCGTCCGGGACGATCGGGTTGTCGTAGCCCTCGTCGTCGTCCATGATGACCGAGCCCTGGTTTTCGGGGCTGCCCGCACCGCTCTGCTGCTGCAGCTGAATCAGCTCGGACACCTGGGTCTGGGACTTGATGTCGATCTTCCAGGTGGTGAGCTTGGCGGCCAGGCGGGCGTTCTGCCCTTCCTTGCCGATGGCCAGGGACAGCTGGCTGTCCGGCACGACCACACGGCAGATCTTCTCCTGGTCGGAGACGAACACGCTGGTCACGTGGGCGGGATTCAGGGCGTTGGCCACGAATTCCGCCGGCTCGGCAGACCATTTGATGATGTCGATCTTCTCGTTCTTGAGCTCCTGCACGACGCGGTCCACGCGGCTGCCGCGCGGGCCGACGCAGGCACCGACCGGGTCCACGTTCGGGTCCACGGAGTGAACAGCGATCTTGGTGCGGCTGCCGGCTTCCCGGGCGATGGACTTGATCTGCACGATGCCCGCAGCGATCTCCGGCACTTCCATTTCAAACAGGCGCTTGACCAGGCCCGTATGGCAGCGGGACACCCGGATCTGGGCGGCCGCGCCGGTATGGCTGGGCGGCGGCACCTGCAGGACGTACACCTTGAGGTGGTCGCCCTCGTGGTATTCTTCGCCCGGCATAAAGTCGCCGGCCTCCATGACGCCCTGGGTGCGGCCCAGCTCCAGCAGGACGGAGCGGGCGTCGGCCTTCAGAACGATGCCGGTCAGGATCTCGTTTTCCTTGTCGCTCATCTCGTCGTAGATGCGGCCGTGCTCCGCCTCGCGCAGGCGCTGCATGATGACCTGCTTGGCGGACATCGCCGCCACGCGGCCAAAGTCGGACGGGGTCACGTCGATTTCCACGATGTCGTCCGCCTGGCAGTTCGGGGCGATTTTTCGGGCCTCCTCCAGGGAGATCTGGTTGGTCTCGTCCTCAACCTCCTCACAGACGAGCTTTCGGGCAAAGACCTGCACGCCCTTCTGCCTGGTGAGGCTGACGGCCAGGTTGGCCGGGGCGCTGCCCTTCTTGATGCTCTTTCTGTAAGCCGCCTTGCAGGCTTCCTCGATGGCGCTGATGATCAGGTCCTCGGCGATGTCCTTTTCCCGCGCCAGCATGACGACGGCGTCTAAAATATCCGATTTGGCGGGCGCCTGAGGCGCTGTCTTTCTGTTTCCTGCCATGATTGTCCGTCCTTCCTTGTACTTAAGGTTGTCTTATTCATTCGCCTGGTCTGAAAGGCCGGCGTCCAGTATTTCCACGGCGTCCCCGTTTTCATCGTCCAGGGCGCTCAGATCGGGCACCATCTTGACCAGGGAGACCTGGGCGCGGGGAAAGGCAAATTCCTGCCCGTTTTCAGAAACGGCCACCGTTTCCCCGTCCATTTTGAGCAGCGTTCCCTCAAAATCCTTCCGGCCGTCCTGGGCCTTGAACAAATGCACCGAAACCGTCGTGCCCAGGGCCCGCTCTATGTCCTTTTCGGTCTTGACCGGCCGGTCGATGCCCGGGGAGCAGACCTCCAGGAAATCGTATTCGTAGCGTTCCACCTTGGGCTGCACCGCCCGGTGATAGGCCTCGCACTGGTCCAGGGACAGGCCGCCCTCGGCGTCGATATAGATCCGCAGATACAGGCCCGCCGGCTCCCTGTCCAGAGAGACGTCGTAAAAGGACAGGCCCATGTCCGCCGCCAGTTTCTCACAAACCGGCTGAATGGTGCTGATCAATGATTGCTTGCGCGCCATACGCTCCTCTTTTCCCAAAAACAAAAGAGCGGACTTATCCCGCCGCGATTGGAATGAAACGGTCACAAAGCGCGTCCATCCCACACACAGCAGCTTCCACTCTTCGTTAAAACCCTCTTTCTCAACCGTTCTTCAAACGCTGGAACGAAAAAATTATAACATAACCTTTTTGCGATTACAAGCGTTTTCTTCGGGTTTTTTCAGCCTTTTTGCCAGAAATCGGGCGGATTTCAGAACAAAGACAGCTGGCTGGTTTCGCTCAGAGAATTCAAACACCCCTGCCCGCGCAAAAGCTCGATCACCGCGCTGGAGACGCGGGCGCGGTTCTTTAAGTCCTCCACGGAGACAAAGGGGATGGAGCGGGCCTCCACCAGGCCCTGGGCGGCGGATACGCCCAGGCCGCCCAGGGAGCTGAAGGGGACGCGCAGGTCCTTCTCGCCCTCGGGGAGGAAGCGGACGGCGTCGCTCTTGTAGAGGTCCGCCGGGAGGAAGTGATAGCCCCGGGCCATCATTTCCCGCACCATTTCCATGGCGGTGATCTCCGTCTGTTCCTTGGCGGAGAGCTTCTTTTCCTGGTCCAGGCGCTTGAATTCCCTGATGCGGGCGTTCAGCTGGTCCATGGGCAGGAGCATGGTGCAGGCGTCGAAGCCGTCGCCGCGGATGGTGAAGTAGGCGCTGTAATAGGCCTGCGGGTAATAGACCTTGTACCAGGCCACGCGGAGCGCCATCGTCACATAGGCCACGGCGTGGCCCTTGGGGAACATGTACTTGATCTTCTTGCAGCTGTCGATGAACCACGGGGGCACCTGATGGGCCACCATGGCCTCCTCCATTTCGGGCTTGAGGCCACGGCCTTTTCGGACGTTTTCCATGGTGGTAAAGGCCATCTTGCTTTCCACCCCGTAGCCGATCAGGGCGTTCATGATGTCGTCGCGGGTGCAGATGCAGTCCTTTAAGCGGGCCGTCCCGTTCAGGATCAGGTCGTGGGCATTGCCCAGCCAGACGTCGGTGCCGTGGGACAGGCCGGAGATGCGGATCAGCTCCTCCATGGTGGTGGGGTGGGTCTCGTCCAGCATCCCGCGCACGAAGGGGGTGCCGAATTCCGGTACGCCCAGGGTGCCGGTGGTGCAGTCAATCTCCTCCGTCGTTACCCCCAGGGCCTCCGGGGAGGAAAACAGGCTCATGACCTTCTTGTCATCCAGCGGGATGGTGCGGAAGTCGACCCCCGTCAGCTCGCCCAGCATGTGCATCATCGTCGGGTCGTCGTGGCCCAGACAGTCCAGCTTGACCAGCACGTCGTGCATTGAGTTAAAGTCGAAGTGGGTGGTAGTGATGCCGCATTCCAGGTCGTCCGCCGGGTGCTGGACCGCGGTAAACTGGCAGATGTCGTAGCCCTTGGGCAGCACGACGATGCCGCCGGGGTGCTGGCCGGTGGTCCGCTTGACGCCCACGCAGCCGGCCGCCAGGCGGTCCTTTTCCGCGTCGGAGACGGTCTTGTTCCGCTCCTCCAGGTATTTGAGCACGTATCCGTAGGCCGTCTTTTCCGCCAGGGTGCCGATGGTGCCGGCCCGGTAGACCGAGCCGGTGCCGAACAGCTCCTCGATGTAGGCGTGGGCCCGGGGCTGGTATTCGCCGGAAAAGTTCAGGTCGATATCGGGCACCTTGTCGCCCTTGAAGCCCAGGAAGACTTCAAAGGGGATGTCGAACCCTTCCTTGCACAGCGGCTCCCCGCAGACCGGGCAGTTCTTGTCCGGCAGGTCGACGCCGACGGTGTAGCCCTTGGGGATGTCAAAATAGCCCTTGCGGCACTTGGCGCAGCGGTAGTGGGGCGGCAGGGCGTTGACCTCGGTGATGCCGCTCATGCAGGCCACAAAGGAGGAGCCGACGCTGCCGCGGCTGCCCACCAGGTAGCCGTCCCGAAGGGACTTTTGCACCAGCTTGTTGGCGATGGAATACAGGGTGGCGTACCCGTAGCCGATAATGGAATTCAGCTCTTTTTTGAGCCGGTTTTCAATCAGCTCCGGCAGCTCGTCCCCGTACATTTCGTGAGCGGTCTTCCAGCTCATGGTCTCGATGTCGTGGGCCGCCTCCTCCCACAATGGGGAGAAGGTCTCCTTTCCCTCCGGGTGGGGGATGTGCCAGAAGAGCTTATCCACCTTGTCGGCGATGCGGCCGGGGTTGGTCACGACCACCTCCCGGGCCTTTTCCTTGCCCAGGTAGGAGAACTCCGTCAGCATTTCGTCCGTGGTCTTTAAGTACAGGGGGGGCTGCTGGTCGCAGTCGCTGAAGCCCTGGGCGTTCTGGATGATGGCGCGGAAAATGGCGTCCTCCGGGTCGAGAAAATGGACGTCGCCCGTGGCGCAGACCGGGATGCCCAGCTTTTCGCCCAGCCAGACCACCTTGCGGTTCCAGTCGCGCAGGGTTTCCTCGTCCTCCGCCAGGCCCTCGCGGACGGCGAAGGCGTTGTTTCCTACCGGCTGAATCTCCAGGTAGTCGTAAAAACGGGCGATTTTTTTGAGGCGGTCGTCGCTTTCCCCCGCCACGATGGCCTGCATCAGCTCCCCTTCGATGCACGCGGAGCCGACGATCAGCCCCTCCCGGTACTTCTGCAGGATGGCCCTTGGCACCAGGGGGCGGCGCTTAAAGTAGTTGAGGTGGGATTCGGAGACGATGTGGTTGATGTTTTCGACGCCCTTCTGGGTGGCAGCCAGCAGCACGATGTGGGTGGAGGAGCCCAGGGTGTAGGCGTGGGAAATGTCGTTGAGGTCCGCAAGGGTTTTGCAGCCCCTGCCCTTCGCCTCGTCCAGCATCCGGCTCAGGCAGTGGGCCGTGGCCATGGCGTCGTTGACCGCCCGGTGCGCGTCCTTGAGGGACACGCCCAGCTTCTTGCACACGGCGCCCAGCTTATGGGACTTCATTTCCGGGTAGAGCTTGCGGGCCATGGCCAGGGTGTCGAGCTTCGGCCCCTCCCAGCTCTGCCCCACCCGCTTGAGCTCGTTTTGAAGGATCGCGCAGTCAAAATGCGCGTTGTGGGCGGCGATCGGGCAGTCGCCGATAAACTTCATGATGATGGGCAGGGCCTCCGCCGCGGTGGGCTGGCCGTTCAGCATCTGATCGGTGATGTGGGTCAGGTTCGTGATCTTTTCCGGCAGGGGGAAGCCTGGGTTCACCAGGATGTCGATGGAATCGACCACCTGGCCGTGGGACAGCTTGACCCCGCCGAACTCGATCATCCGGTCCCGCCTGGTATTGAGGCCCGTGGTTTCAAAGTCCAGCACGACGATGGGTTCGTCCACGTCCGTATCGTCCGGGTCCTCCACGATGTCCTCGTCGTCCGTCAGGTAGGCTTCCACGCCGGGGATCAGCTTGATGCCGTACTTTTTCGCCGCGCCGAAGGCCTCGGGGTAGGACTGGACCACGCCGTGGTCCGTCACCGCGATGGCCTTGTGGCCCCAGCGGGCCGCCCGCTCCATCAGGGCGGACACGGAGGAGATGGCGTCCATCGTGCTCATATTGGTGTGCATGTGGAGCTCCACCCGCTTTTCCTCGGCATTGTCCTCGCGTACGGGCAGCTCCGCGTGGGAAATATCGTCCGCGCTGACGGTGGTTTCCTTGTGGAAATTGTCATATTTCGCCAGCCCGCGCACCATGATGCCGGCGCCGGGCTTGATCTGGGCGGCGATGTTCTTCGCCTCTTCCTTTTCCTCCGGGGCGATCGGGGCCTCGTCCTCCCGGGGCGCGCCGCGGCGGCCGCCGCCCCGATAGCGCAGGAAGGCGACGCAGCGGATGGAGCTGGTCAGGTCCGTCACCGCAAAGTTCAGAATCAGCATGCTGCCGTCCTTGGACTCCCGCGTTTCGACGTTCAGTACCTTGCCGCGGATGGTGACGCGGCCGCTCTCCGGGGTGATGTCCACGATGGGCGTGGGCTCGGAGGCGATCTCCCGGCCGCGGATCTGCATGGAGGGTTTCTTTTCCTTTTCCGGCGCTTCGGGGATGGGCTGCATCAGCTCCTCCTCCGCGGCGCGCTGGGAAATCTCCCGGGCCATCAGGGCTTCCGTATCGCCCCGGACGCTGACCCGCACCTCCGTATCCACCCGGAAAATATCATGGATGGCCTGGGACAGGTCCTGCTTAACCTCGCTTTTGCTTAAAAAACCGGCGGAAAAGGCGTCCGGCGTTTCCAGCTCCACGCGACCGTTTTCCGTCCCCAGGCGGAGCCACTTGCGCCAGGCGTTGGCAGTGGGGTAGCGGCGGCAGAGAAAGTCCAGCACCGGCTCCTGATAAGGAGCCGGGTCACGCAAAAAAGCCTCGCCCAGCGCCGGGGAGGCTACGCGTACGGACACCCGCATCTCCGGGAAGCACCCGAAGAGCACCGCCTTGATCTGCCTGAATTCCTCCTGGCCGATCAGCTCGGCGGCCAGGAAGCTGAATACCGCGTGGTTTTCCGCCCGGTTAAAATAGATGCGGTCCAGCGAAAGCTTTTCTTTGAGCCGGGGCACCTTCCGGACGATCTGCTCCAATACTTCGGTCTTGGTCATTTCTTTACCCGTTCCAGTTCCTCACGGACTGCTTTGATCATTTCCTCTTCCAGGTCGCCCTCGAGCTTGCGCACGAAGACGCCCTTGCGGTACAGGGCGCCGACGCCGTCTCCCCCGCACAGGGCGACGTCCTTGTCCCGGGCTTCGCCGGGCCCGTTGACCACACAGCCCATCACGGCGACGGAGAGGCTCGCGCTCTCGTTCCCGAATTCCGCTTCGAGCCTTCGGGCGATCTTTTCCACGTCGATGCGGGTGCGCCCGCAGGTCGGGCAGGAGGTAAAGCGGATACCGCCCCGAAGATTCAGCGCCTTCAAAATGTCCAGCGCGGCGGTGACTTCGTTCACCGGGTCCCCGGTCAGGGAGACGCGGACGGTGTCCCCGATGCCGGAAAGCAGCAGCGCCCCGATCCCGATGGCGGATTTGACGGTGCCCTGTCCGGGCAGGCCGGCCTCCGTCATGCCGATGTGCTGGGGATAACCGCACTGCCTGTCCAGCAGGGTGCAGGCTTCATAGCTGGTGCGCACGTCGCTGCATTTGAGCGAGATCACCAGATCGTCAAACCCGAACTTTTCCAGGAGCCTGGCGTGGGAAAGGGCGCTTTCGCACAGGCCCTCCGGGGTAACGCCGCCGTATTTGGCCAGAATGTCCTTTTCCAGGGAACCGGCGTTCACCCCGATACGGACGGGGACATGGTGGCGCTTCAGACAGTCCGCCACCAGCTTCACCTTGTCCTCCCCGCCGATGTTGCCGGGGTTGATGCGGAGCTTGTGGATGCCGTTTTCCAGCGCCCCGATGGCCAGACGGTGGTCAAAATGGATGTCTGCGCACAGGGGCACAGGGCTCTGGTCCACCAGCGTCCGCACCGCCTTCACGCAGTCCTCGTTATACACCGACACCCGCACCAGCTGGGCCCCGGCCTGCGCCAGACGCTTAATCTGGGACAGGGTCGCCTCCGCGTCCTCCGTCCTCGTGTTGGTCATGGACTGAACGGAAACAGGCGCCCCGCCGCCGATCTGCAAATTCCCAGCAAATACTGCTTTTTTCATATAAAATCATTTCTCCTGATTCCTATGCTTTCTGATGGTGCCGGCTGTTGCTCCGTTTCTTTTGACAGCAGCTTTCGAAGATCATCAAAGGTAGGTCCATTGCGAACGCAGTGCGTTCGTATTTGGAAACAGGGCATAAAACTTTTTCATCTGCTGCAGACTGCGGACAGTGAAGCCTCCGCCGAACTCTTTTGTCAGCCTTTCCGATACATTCTGCAGGACGCCTTTGCCGTATTCCGTGCGCAAGCTGCCGTTCTGCTCGCACTCGACGATGATGCGCCCGATTGCCGGTCATCTGCCCATAACAATGTTTGAAATATCGTGATACGTCAGCACCACGAACAGCATCAGCAGCGCGGCGAAGCCGACCATGGTGATGGCGCTTTCCACCTTGCGGGGGAGGGGCTTTCTCCGGACGGCCTCAATCAAAAGGAGGATGACCTGGCTGCCGTCCAGGCCGGGGATGGGCAGAAGGTTGACCAGGCCTAAGTTCACCGAGATCATCACCAGGAGGGAAAGATAGCCCTCCAGGGCGTAATCCCGCGTGGTTTCTGCGACGATTTTGATGACGCCGACCGTACCGGACATCTGGTCCAGGTTGGCCCCGGTGCTGAACGTATTATACAGGGCCTCGATGATGGCCTTGCCTTCCCGAACGCACAGATCGAAGGCGTAGCCGGCCGCCTGAGGCAGGGTCAGGTGAACGACCGTTTGAGAAAGGATTTCCGGTTCAACGCTGACGCCCATCATCATCTGGCCGTCGGCCTCGGAATACCTCGGCGTCACGGATAGAGAAAGCTCCTCCTCCCCGCGCCTGACGACCAGGGCCAGCGGCTCGTCCCCGGCCTGGTACGCCCTGGTCAGCTCGATCATGCGGTAGGTGGAACCGTCCGTGCTGAAGCCGCCGGCATCCGTTCCGTTGACGGACAGGACGACGTCCCCCGGCTGGATGCCCGCCGCTTCCGCCGCAGACCCGGCGACGACCTCCTTGACCGTCATCAGGCCGACCTCCGTCGCCTTCTGGATGCCGGTGGCCCAGTAAAACCCAAAGGCCACCACGAAGGCCAGGATGAAGTTCATACCCGGTCCCATCAGCACCGTGACGAGCCTCCGCCACACCGGGAAGCGGCGCATGGCCCGGGGATCCTCGTCTTCCTTGTCGTCCGGGCTGTTTTCCCCGTAAAAGGCGCAGTAGCCGCCGGCCGGGATCGCGCGGATGGAAAACTTCGTCTCGTATTTTTTGCTCTGCCAGGTCTTGATCAGGGGCCCAAAGCCGATGGCAAACTCCCTCACCGGGATTTTCGTGAGCCTGGCGGCCATGAAATGGCCCCACTCATGCACCGTAATCAGAATGCCCAGCATGAGCAAGGCCAGGAGAACGTATACTAAAATCATAAACACCTCGATTTTTGTTAAAGGTAGGAGGTAGGAAGTAGGAGGTAGGAGGTATATACCTGAGCGAACGAAGTGAGCACCACTTTCTACCTTAGCGAGCGGCAGCGAGCGCTACCTCCTACCTTAGCGAACGAAGTGAGCGCTCCCTCCTACCTTAGCGAGCGAAAGCGAGCGCTCCCTCCTACCTTTTCATTGTCCTGTCATATACTCAATATGCAGCATTTCCATGGCCGTCTTTCTGGCCAGCCTGTTGGCTTCGCGGATGTCGGAAAGGTCACGGGCGGGGAGGACGCCCAGGCGGTTGATCGTTTCCTCCACACATTCGTAGATGCCGCCAAAGGGGATCATTTCATGCAGGAAGGCGTAGACCGCCACCTCGTTGGCGGCGTTCAGCACGCAGCAGGAAGCCCCGCCGGCGTTCAGCGCCTGGTAGGCCAGACGGAGGGCCGGGAACTTGTCCGCGTCCGCGTTTTCAAAGGTCAGATGGGAAAGGGCGGCGAAGTCCGGGAAGGGAACGCCGCTGTCCATCCGCTCCGGATAGGTCATCGCGTAGAGGATGGGCACCCGCATGTCCGGCACGCCAAGCTGGGCCAGGACGGCCCCGTCCTCAAAGCCCACCATGGAATGGACGATGCTCTGGGGATGGATGACCACCTGGATCTGCTCCGGGGCCACGTCAAAGAGCCATTTCGCCTCGATGATTTCCAGGGCCTTGTTGAACATGGACGCAGAGTCCACGGTGATCTTCTGGCCCATGTTCCAAGTCGGGTGGTTCAGGGCCTCGGCCTTGGAGGCGTTCATGATTCGCTCCTTCGGCCAGGTGCGGAAGGGGCCGCCGGAGGCCGTCAGGAAGATGCGGGCGGGCTTTTGCCCCTTCCGCCCCTCCAGGCACTGGAAGATGGCGCTGTGCTCGCTGTCCACCGGCAGCAGGGTCGGGACCCCGTTTTCCACGGGACATTCCTTCATCACCAGCTCGCCGCCGGCCACCAGGGTTTCCTTGTTGGCCAGGAGGATCCGCTTGCCAGCCCGGCGGGCGGCCATCGTCACCTCCAGCCCGGCGACGCCGACGATAGACACCATCACGTCGTCCGCCCCGCACTCGGCCGCCATGCGCGTCAGCTCCTCCGGGCGGTAAAACTGGCAAAAGCGCAGGTCCTCCGGCACGTCCCCCAGGGGGGTGCCGCTCAGGCAGGCGCACAGCGGGCGGAAGGCCCGGATCTGTTCAAAAAACAGCCAGCGGTTCGTATGGGCGGACAGGGCGACAACCCGGAACTCCTCTGGGTGACGCCGCACCTCATCCAGCGTCTGGGTGCCGATGGAACCGGTGGAACCGAAAACCGCGATCTTTTTCATTGGAAGATCACACCCCGATGTAGAAAATGTAGTAGACGTATACGACGACAGTGGAGAAGAACACGCTGTCCAGACGGTCCATCATGCCGCCGTGGCCGGGGAAAACGTTGCTGAAATCCTTGATCTCGCAGTGCCTTTTGACCAGGGAGGCAAACAGGTCCCCCACCTGGCCGGCCAGGCCGGCGATGAGGCTGAGGATCGCGATGTGCCAGAAAATCGGCGGGACGGTGAAGATGCTGAATACCAGCGTGGTGATCACGCCGAACAGCACGCTGCCCAGCAGGCCGAACAGGGCGCCTTCCACCGTCTTTTTGGGGCTGACCTCCGGGCAGAGGGCCCGCTTGCCAAAGCGGCGGCCGCCAAAGAGGGCCAAAGTATCCCCCATCAGCGGGATGCCGAAGGAGATCAGGATAAAGTATACCCGCATCAAGGGTTCCGGGTGCTGCTGAAAGGTCAGCATGCACAGGCCGGGGACCAGCACGGAAAACAGCGGCAGGCAGGAAAACAGCAGGTCCGAAAGCCTCGGGACCTTGCGGAAAATGACGTTGGCGCAGGTCAGCATGCAGGCCGCCCCGATCAGGAGCATGGTGATGTACATCCGGTCGCTGAGCACGTAAATGGGGATGCTCACGGCCATGCAGGTCCACACCGGCCATTCCACGGGACGATTTCCGGCGTTCTTGAGCGCCCGGAAAAACTCGAACACACACATGCACAGCGCTCCCATGAACAGGGCGTTAAACACCCAGCCGCCCATGATCAGCGCAAATACCAGCAAGGCCAGCAGACCGACACCCGTCACAATCCTTTTTGTCACTTTCTGCCTCCAAATCTCCTGTCACGCGAGGCAAACACCTCAAGCGCTCTGTGATAGTCCTCCAAAGTAAAGTCCGGCCAGAGGGTTTCCGGGAACTCGAACTCAGCGTAGGCGCACTTGTACAGCAAAAAGCCGCTCAGCCGCATTTCCCCGCTGGTGCGGATCAGCAGGTCCACATCCGGCAGACCGCCGGTATACAGGCAGTCGGACAGGGTCTGTTCGTCGATGTCCTCCGGAGCCATTTCGCCAGCGCGGACCTTTTCGGCCAGGATCCTGGCCGCCCGGACCAATTCCTGCCGCCCGCCGTAGTTGATGGCGATGCACAGGTTCAGCCCGGTGTTGTCCTTCGTCCTTTCCTCGGCCCGGTACAGGGCTTCCCGCTGGGGGGCCGGAAGGCCCTCCTTTTCCCCCAGGATGCGGATGCGGACGTTGTTTTCATCCAGCTCGTCGATCTCGCTGCTGAAATACTCCAGCAGCAGCTGCATCAGCGCGGCGACCTCCGTCTCGCTTCTGCGCCAGTTTTCCGTAGAAAACGCGAACAGGGAGAGCGCTTCTATCCCCAGATCGCTGCTCTCCCTGATGATCGACCGTAGCGCTTCCACACCGGCGCGATGTCCCATGGCCACCTTCAGCATATGCTGTTTGGCCCACCGGCCGTTGCCGTCCATGATGATGGCCACATGGCGCGGCAGCTTTTGCTCATTCATCTTTCGGTTGCTCCTTCGAGGGGTCCGGCGTCCTGAACAGGGCGCAGACCAGCCTGCCGTCCGTTTCGCGGACGACATAGGGAACGAGGGGCTGCGTATCTTCCGGGCGGCCCAAACCGGACGGGCGCGGAGGGGCGGTGAAGGTTACCGCCGGCTCCGGCTGTCCGTTCTGCCTGAGGCGTTCCCGGGCCTCTTCCAGGGGAAGCCCGACCAGGGTGGAGTGGGGCATCAGACTTCCATAATCTCCTTTTCCTTGTCGGCGGCGATCTTGTCCACTTCCTTGATGAAGTTGTCCGTCATCTTCTGGAGATCCTTTTCGGCCTTGGTCTGGTCGTCCTCGGTGATCTCGCTGTTCTTCTTGAGCTTGCGGACGGTTTCCACGGCGTCCCTGCGGGTATTGCGGATGGCCACCTTGGCCTCCTCGGCGCTCTTGCGGACGACCTTGGTCAGCTCCTTGCGGCGCTCTTCGTTGAGCTCCGGCACGACCAGGCGGATGATCTTGCCGTCGTTGGACGGGTTCAGGCCCAGGTCGCTCTTGAGGATCGCCTTTTCCACCAGGGGAATGGCCTTGGCGTCCCACAGGGAGATGGTCAGAAGCCTGGGTTCGGGGGCCATGACGTTGCCCATCTGCTTTAAGGGCGTCTGGGTCCCGTAATAATCCACCATGATTTTGTCCAGGATCTGGGGATTGGCGCGGCCCGCCCGCAGGGTCAGCATATCCTTCTGATAGTAGTCGCGGGTCTTGGTCATCTTGTCTTTGGTCTGATTCATCAATTCATCAATCGTCATATCCATACCTCCAGCGCAAGATCAGATTCATTACTCTTATTGTATCTTTTTTTCCTTCGCTTGGCAAGCATAAAATGTGTCAAAACAGATGCCGCTCCCCGTCCTTCCCCGGTCGGAGGCCCCGGCCTGTCCGGCGGTTTCCGCGCCTTCGGGCCCAAAGTTTTTTACAAAAGGGGCTGCCGCAGTTTTTCTGCAGCAGCCCCTTCACGGAACTTGGATGTAGTATTATTTGACGAACTCCGCCGCGCTCTGACCGGCGATCCGGCCGAAGACGATGATGTCCGCCACGGCGTTGCCGCCCAGACGGTTCGCGCCGTGCACGCCGCCGGTGACTTCGCCGGCCGCGAACAGGCCGGTGATGGCCGTGCCGTCCGCGCGCAGCACCTGGGTGCTTTCATTGATGCGGACGCCGCCCATCGTGTGATGGACGCCCGCGGTCACCTTGATGGCGTAGAAGGGAGCGGTATCCAGAGGATTGGCGAAGGAGACGCGGCCGAAGTCCGGGTCCGCCTTGGCGGCGACCTTCTGGTTCCAGTCGTTCATGGTGGCGGCAAAAGCGTCCGCCGGGATGCCGATTTCCTCAGCCAGCGCTTCATAGCTGTCCGCCGTGTTGCAGAAGTCCGTGCCGCGCTTGATGTAGCCCTGGATGACGGCGGAAGCGTCCGCCATCTTCTGATCGACGATCAGCCAGCTGAAGGAGCCGGGCTGGGCGATTTCCGCCGCGGAAACCACGTCGCGGGTGCCGACTTCGTCGATGAAGCGCTTGCCCTCGGCGTTGACCAGGATCGCGCCGTCGCCGCGCAGACCCTCGGTGATCAGGGCCGCGGTATCCGCCTGCACGGTGGGATGGATCTGGATCTGGTCCATATCGACGGTGTCCGCGCCGGCCTTCACGGCCATGGTGATGCCCTGGCCCTGCGCGCCGGCGGCGTTGGTGGTCATGAAGCCGTCCAGCGAGGGCTGATAGGAAGCGACCATCGGCAGGTTCGCGCCGAAGCCGCCGGTAGCCAGGATGACGGCCTTGGCGTTCACCACGACCTGGTTGCCGCTCTTGCCCACGGCATGGACGCCGACGGCGGCTCCGCTTTCATCCAGCAGGATTTCATCGGCGGTGGTGTTGGTCAGGATCGTGATGTTTTCTTTGGCCTTGCAGGCGGCCTCCAGGCGGGGCACGATGTAAGCGCCCACGGAGAGGACCTTGCCGTTCTCGTCCACCGGACGATGGATGCGCTTGACGGAAGCGCCGCCGAAGGAAGCCACATTGTGCAGCTCGATGCCGACGGAGCCCAGCCACTCGATGGAGCTTTCGGACTGGGAAGCCAGGGTGTGGACCAGGGCGGGGTTGTTCAGGCCCTTGCCGCCGATGATGGTGTCCAGCTCAAACAGCTCCACGCTGTCAAAATACCCTTCGGGCGCGGCCTGGTAGGCAGCATACTGCTCGGAAACCGTCTTGGCCAGGGCAGCCACCGCCTGATTGTCCGCGTAGCCTTCCGCAGCCTTGAGCTGCTTTTCGACGCCCGCGTTCTCGGCGAAGGTGTTCTTGTCCTGGTAGGCGGTCTTGGCGGCGTTCATGCCGCCGGTGGACTTGACGGTGTTGCCGCCCACGGCGTCCTGGCTTTCCAGCACCAGGACCTGGAGCCCCTGATCCGCGGCGGTCAGGGCGGCGGTCATGCCGGCACCGCCGGCGCCGACGATGACGACGTCCACGTCGTACTCAGCGTCTTCCAGGGCTTCCTCGGCTGGCTTTTCCATGTAGTCGTCAGGATTGACCCCGGCGTTTTTCAGGGCCTCACGGACAGCCGTCAGAATGGCATTGGAGGTGATGGTGGCGCCGGAAACGGCGTCCACGTTGATGGTGTTGTTCTGGGCCATCAGGGCGGGCAGCTGCTCGATGGCGACGCTGCCGATGCCGGGGGTTTCCTGCGCGCCCTCGGCGGTGACGGAGGTGATGACGCCGTCCGTCAGTTCAACGGTGACAGTGACCTCGCCGTTCAGGCCCATCGCGGAGGCGGTACCGGTGACGGTTTCCGCCATCGCGGGCACCACGGACAGCGCCAACAGCAGGCACAGCGCCAGAGAGAGAAGACGTTTGCTCATGTTTCATTCTCCTTTTCCACATTTCAGGTGAACTAAAAAATCTCCTGTACCGTCGATTATATCATGCTCAAAGGCAAAAGTACAGCGCTGAAATTTACTTTCGGGATTAGGGATTAGGGATTAGGGATTAGGCATTAGGGATTAGGCATTAGGCATTAGGGAGGGGGTGGGCGGAATTCATAATTCATAATGCGTAATGCGTAATTAAGATATGGCGCAAGTACCAGGAACGGAGGCATTACGCATTAGGGCTGGGAGGGCCCGGAAAACAGCACAGTGTGCTGTTTTCACCGACCAGCGGGCCGGCAGGCCCTGGATGAGGGCATGGGCATTACGCCTTCTCCCACAGCGCTTTTTTCCTTTCGCACATCTCCTTTGTTCGCGCGATGTATTCTTCGATGTTTCCGACGTTCGGGGCGCGGGTGATTTTGCCGCCGTCGGGCCAGATTCTTTTGCTGATGCCGCCGGCCCCGAGGGCCAGGACGTGGCCGGTTTCTTCCATCATGCGGACGTTGTAGAGGCACTCGCATCCGGGCCTTGCGTAGGCCACGTTTTCAAGCGCCCCGGCCATGTACTTCTGGCGGTAGAGGTAATAGGCGTTCATGCCCATATGGTGGGCGGCCTCCAGGCCCATGCGCTGCATTTCCGCCACCATGGCCCCCTCCGGCAGGGGAGCGCCGAAGAGGTGCAGGACGCTGGAGTGCTTGATGGACAGGGTGTGGACGGTCAGGCTGTCCGGCCCAAGGTCCGTGACGCGGTCCAGGGTTTCCCGGAACATCGCTTCGTTCTCCCCCGGCAGGCCGGCGATCAGGTCCATGTTGATGTCGGAAAAGCCCGCCGCCCGGGCCAGGGCATAGGCTTCCTCCGTCTGGGCCGCGGTGTGGGCCCGGCCGATGCGCCGGAGGGTTTCGTCGTGCATGGTCTGGGGGTTGACGGAAATCCGGGTCGCCCCGGCTTCCCGGATCACGGACAGCTTTCCTTCCGTGATGGTGTCCGGCCGGCCGGCCTCCACGGTAAACTCGTGTCCTTTGGCCAGCGGGGCCAGGGCAAAAAGCACCTCCCGCAGGGATGCTTCGTCCAAAGAAGTCGGTGTCCCGCCGCCCACGTAGACCGAGGAAACGGAAAAGCCGATGTCCTTGAGCAGGTCTTTGACATAGGCGATTTCAGAAAGCAGGGCCTTTACATAGGGGGCCACCAGAGACCCGTCCCCCAGCTCCCCGCTCAAAAAGCTGCAGTAGGCGCAGCGGGTCGTGCAGAAGGGAATGCCGACGTAGATTTCCATTTCGCGCCCGGTGGGCTGCGGCAGGGTCTGCTGGCGGCCGATGATTTCAGAAAGGAGGGCCGCCTTTTCCGGGCTTACGTCGAAGGTTTCCCGGACGCTCCGAACCGCCTGATCCAGGGAAAGCCCCTCCGCCAGCTTCGCGTATACCAGGCGGGTCGGCCGAATACCGGTCAGCGACCCCCAGGGCGGCGTCATGCCCGTGGCCGCTTTCAGCAGCCGGTAGGCGGCCAGCTTGATGGCCCGCTTGTGCAGGCGCTTCTCGACCAGGGGATCATGAGAGGGCTGATAGACTTCCTCCGCCATGCCCGCACACGCCCCGGAGGCCTGGACCCGCACCCGCACCTCGCCGTTATCGTTTTGCTCCGTGTGGGAAAGGATCAGGGAATTTTCCCCGCCCTCCCTCGCCGGGGCGAACAGCGGCTCTGTCTTCCAGGGGACGGCCCCAAAAAAGATGCGCACCACGTCCGCCACGTCGTTGGCAAACTGAGGCCAGTCCGTCCGGATCAGCAGTTCCATAAAAGCCTTCTTTCCCGGAACAACGTGGTTGCCCCGCCGTGGCCGGGATAGACCGGCACGTCCTTTTCCATAGACAGGAGCTTCCGAAGGGACTGGCGAAGCTCCGAAAAGCTGCCGCCGGGCAGGTCGGTGCGGCCGTAGCCAGCCTGAAACAGGGTGTCCCCGGAAAAGAGAATTTCCCCGTCCACCAGGTAGCAGACGCTCCCCTTGGTATGGCCGGGGGTAGAAAGGACCTGCACGCTGAAGCCGCAGAGGGACAGCACCTCCCCGTCCGAAACGGGCAGGGCGTCCGTGGGCCGCGGCCGGGTGTCGCCGGTTAAAAAGGCGGCGCTCAGCTCCGGGCTTTTCAGCATGGGCAGGTCCGCCTGGTGCAGATAGACCGGCACGCCCAAAAAGGCGGAAAGGCCGCCCGTGTGGTCAAAATGGCCGTGGGTCAAAAGCACCGCCCCGGCAGAAAGGCCCCGGTCGCGCAGGGAAGCGGCAATTTCCTCCCCCTCGTCCCCGGGGTCGATGACCAGGGCGTCGGTCCGTCCCTCCCGCCACAAAATGTAGCAGTTGGTTTCCACCGGCCCCACGGTCAATTCATACAGGTTCAAAGCGTTTTTCTCCATCTTCTCAAAGCGTGAAGAGCCTTTTTCCACTCCTCACTCCTCATTCCTCACTCCTCACTGATCAAAACAGCTTCCTGGAGTCCAGCAGGATCGTGACCGGCCCGTCGTTGACCAGGGACACCTCCATGTGGGTGCGGAACACCCCGGTTTCCACCGGCACGCCGGCCTCCCGCAGGGCGGCCGCCGTTTTCAGATAGAGCTCGTCCGCCCTTTCCGGCGCTTCCGCCCGGGTAAAGCCGGGGCGGTTCTGGCCCCTGGCGTCCCCCAGGAGGGTAAACTGGCTGACCAGCAGCACCGACCCGTCCACCTGGGACAGGCTCAGGTTCATTTTATCGTTTTCATCCTCGAAGACGCGGAGCTTGCGGATCTTGTCGGCCATGTAGACCGCGTCCTTCTCCGTATCTCCCGCCTCGACGCCGAGCAGAACACAGAACCCTTTCCCGATGGCCCCGCTCTCCGTTCCTTCCGAAAGCACCCGGGCCTGACTGACCCGCTGCACAACCGCGCGCATCCCCCACACGCCTCCCCATTTCAAAAACGATTCATTACGCATTACGCATTAGGCATTACGCATTATTTCGCGCTTCTGTACGCCTCGATCACGTCCGAGCGGTTCTGCAGCTTCTTGATGGCCTCGTCCACCTGGGCGCGGCTGCGGACCTTCAGGGTCATGATGATCGAGCAGGTCTTGTTCTTGTTGACCTTGACCGCCACAGCGGTGATCGGCAGCTTCATGTCGTCCACGAAGGCGGTGATCTCGCCCAGGAGGCTGGGATGGTCATAGCAGATGATGTTGATGCTGGCGCTGAAGTCGCCCGCGCCCTCGTCTGCCCAGGAGACCTGGATTGTCCGCTCCGGCTCGATGTGCAGGGCATTGATGCAGTCCGCCTTGTGCACCGTCACGCCCCGGCCCCGGGTGATGTAGCCCACGATGTCGTCTCCGGGTACGGGGTTGCAGCAGTGGGCGAAGCGGACCAGCATATCCGGCTCTCCCTGCACGTAGATGCCCTGGGTCGGCTTGCCGGCCTGCCGGGGAGGCGGCAGGGCCTCCGGGGAAGCCACCAGGGGGATCGGCTTCTTGGGCTCCTCCTGGCGCGTCTTTTCGTCGATCAGGCGGCTCATCACGTAGACCGCCGCCACCCCGCCGTAGCCGATGGCCCCGTACAGGTCGTCCAGATCGTTGAACATGTACTTGTTCAGGATCGGCTCGTAATACTCCGGCTTGGTATAGTCCGTCAGCTTGACGCCGCGACGCTTGGCCTCGTGCTCCAGCATGTCGTGGCCGCGGGTCACGTTTTCCCCGTGGAGCTCGCGCTTGAAGAACTGGCGGATCTTGGCCTTGGCCTGCTGGGTTTTGACGATCTTGAGCCAGTCCATGCTGGGGCCCTTGGAGTTGGAAGAGGTCATGACCTCGACCCGGTCGCCGGTCTGCAGCTCCGTGTCCAGGGGGACCATTTTGCCGTTGACCCTGGCGCCCACGCACTGGTTGCCCACGTGGCTGTGGATGCGGTAGGCGAAGTCCAGCGGGGTGGCCCCGCGCTGCATGGTGATGATGTCCCCTTTGGGGGTAAAGAGGAAGACCTCCTCGGAAAACAGGTCGGTCTTGAGGCTGTCGATGAACTCATGGCTGTCTCTGGTTTCAGACTGCCAGTCCAGGATCTGGCGCAGCCAATAGAGCTTTTTGTCCAGCTGGGCGTCCTTGCTGCCCTCTTTATAGCGCCAGTGGGCGGCGATGCCGTACTCGGCGATGCGGTGCATTTCCTGGGTGCGGATCTGCACCTCAAAGGGGAAGGGCATTTCCCGCCCGCCCATGACCGTGGTGTGCAGGGACTGGTACATGTTGGCCTTGGGGACGGAGATATAGTCCTTGAAGCGGCCGGGCACCTGGTTCCAAAGGGTGTGGACGATGCCCAGCACCAGGTAGCACTCGGGTACCGTGTCCACGATCACGCGGATGGCGATCAGGTCATAGATCTGGTCGAAGGGCTTGTTGCGGATCACCATTTTGTTGTAGATGGAATACAGGTGCTTGGGCCGCCCGTCGATGGTGAAATGCAGCTTGGCCTCCCTCAGCTTTTCGGCCAGGGTTTCCTTGATCTGGCGGATGCTCTGCTCCCTCTCCGCCCGCTTCATACCCACCTTGCGGGCGACTTCCTCGTAGCCCTCGGGGTCGATGTAGCGCAGGGAAAGATCCTCCAGCTCCTGCTTGATGGCGTAGACGCCCAGGCGGTGGGCCAGGGGGGCGTAAATATCCAGCGTTTCCCGGGCGATGGCGATCTGCCGCTCAGGCGACTGGAATTTGAGGGTCAGCATGTTGTGCAGGCGGTCGGCCAGCTTGATCAGCACCACGCGGATGTCCTTGCTCATGGCCAGGATCATCTTGCGCAGGGATTCCGCCTGCTGCTCCTCCCGGTCGGTGAAGTTGAGGCGGCCCAGCTTGGTCACACCGTCCACCAGCTGGGCGATTTCCGGGCTGAACTCCTTTTCGAGGGTCTCCAGCGTCACGTCCGGGCAGTCCTCCACCGTGTCGTGAAGGAAGCCCGCGGCGATGGTCGGCGGGTCGATCATGATCTCGGTCAGGATGCTGGCGACGTAGACCGGATGAATGATATAGGGCTCCCCGCTCTTTCTCTTCTGGTCGGCGTGGGCCTTGGCCGCGAAGTCATACGCATGTTTGCATAAAAGGGCGCCTTCGTGGTCGTAGGCCTTTTCCACCCGGGCCATGATTTCCTCGATGGATAGTTCCTGATAAGCGGTATAGGGCATCACTCAGCCTCCTTCCATCCGTTCAGCAGCCGGTACACCGGGTCCGCCCCGGGGTCCGCCTTGCGGAAAGCGCCGACCGAGGCCGAAAACGGGGCCCAGGTCAGGTCGATCAGTCCGAGACGGTTCAATACGCTCAGGGAGAAAAACTCTTTTCCTTCGCCCGTCTCCCGTTCCAGCGCCAGCTGGGAAAGGGAGCGAAGGGGCGGACGCGCCCGAAGCAGGGCGTAGGTTTTACGCATGTCGTCCAGGGAGGGGACGTTTTCCCGCATCCAGCTTTGGAGGGCCTCGGTCTTCGGGGCCGTCAGCCACTCCCGGCCGGCCAGTTCCTCAAACAGGGATTGATCCTTCCCCGTCAGGTCCCCGTCGGCCAGGATCACCCGGCGGTAGGGGGCGCGGATGTCCCCAGCCGGGACCCCGCAGACGATGGCGCTGTAGGCCCGCCGGTCCGACAGAGGGCCGAAGGCCACGTCCAGCTGGGGGCAGCGGCGGTGCCAGCGCATGGCCGTCTCGCGCGTGCGGCAGAACACCAGGGTTCCCTGGACCTCCCCCGTCCAGCGGCCGGCCGTTTCCTCCGACCAGGAGGCGGGAGGGGAAACATAAATATTCTCCGCCGAGAGACAAAAATCCTGCCAGAGGGCCGCGGCGATCTTTTCATCCCCCGTCTCCACGGACTCAGGGTCCCCCTGGATGGCGCTGACGCGGCACTCGTAGGACACCCGGTCGCGGAAACGGTTTTCCACCGGGGTCATGAGCACGTCCGCCCGGTGGGGCAGGTGGCCCGCCAGGTCCCCCATGCGGAAGGCGATGGCGTCCCGGCTTTCGCTGCCCTCGACCAAAGAGAGCTTCAGGTGGGCGAAATTGCTGCCCACGGCCCGGGCGGAGAGGATGCCCACTTCCCTGAGCAGAAACACCGGCTCCGGGTTGCCCATCCCGTAGGGCTCCAGCAGGGCCATGCGCCGGATGGTTTCGGCGCTCACGTCCGACAAGCTCAGGCGGGCGTCGTAGTATTTCGTGGGGATCAGGGCCCGGCCGTCCAGCTGTTCGCGGACCGCCTCATTCAGGGCCTCCCTAAAAGCGGGGACGTCCGCGTAAGCCAGCGTCATGCCCGCCGCCTGCCGGTGTCCGCCGAAGCGCTGGAAAAACCGCCGGCACTGGAATAATGCCTGGTAGATGTCCACGTCCCCGGCGCTGCGGGCGCTGCCCACCGCCAGGTCCCCCTGGTGGGAAAGGATGATCGTGGGATAGCCCGTCTTTTCGGCCAGACGGCCCGCCGCCAGGCCCACCACGCCGCTTTCATACCCTTCGCCGCAGATGACGATCGCCCGGTCCCGGCTCAGGTCGAACAGGGCCAGTTGTTCCTCGGCGTCGTCCTGCACCTGCTTTTCCAGGGCTTTTCTTTCTTCGTTCAGGCGCTGCAGCTGCAGGGCCAGCTGAAGCGCCCGGTCCTCGTCGCTCTCCTGGATCAGGGAAAGGGCGGTCAGGGCGCTCTCCAGCCGGCCGCAGGCGTTCAGCCGCGGGGCCAGGCCGAAGGCGATGTGCTCGCTGCGCATCCTCTCCGGCACGCCGGACACCTGCTTGAGGGCCCGAAGCCCCGGCCGGACCGTCTGGTCCAGGGCCCGAAGGCCTTTCTGTACGATCAGCCGGTTTTCATTGAGCAGGGGCACCAGGTCGGCGACCGTGGCCAGGGCCGCCAGGTCCAGGCAGCTTTCCGCCGTCCGGTCGCCCAAGAGGGCCCTGCACAGCTGGAAGGCCACCCCCGCCCCGCACAGGGAAAGGAAAGGATAGGGCGGCATCAGCGGGTCGATGACGGCGTCCGCCTCCGGCAGCTGAGGCGGCAGGGTGTGGTGGTCGGTGACGATCACCCGCATGCCTAAGGACCTCGCCAGCTTTACTTCCTCCGCCCCGGTGATCCCGCAGTCCACCGTCACCAGCAGTCCGGCCTTTTCGCTGATGGCCCGAACTGCCTCGGCGTTCAGGCCGTAGCCCTCCTCGTGCCGGTCGGGGATGTAGACGGCCGCGTCCAGGCCGAAGGTGCACAGGGTCTGGTGCATGATGGCGCAGGCGCAGATGCCGTCCACGTCATAATCCCCGTAGACCACCGCACGGACGCCCTCCTCCTTCGCCCGGCGCAGCAGGGCCACCGCCCGGTCCATGTCGTGAAGGAGAAAGGGATCGTTGAACCCCTGCTTTTCCGGGTACAGGAAGGCTTCCGCTTTTGCAGGCGTGTCGATGCCCCGGGCGGTCAGCAGCTCGCTCAGCCAGCCGGGCAGGCCGGGCAAGGGGCCTGCCGCAGCGCCCGTATTCCGTTTCAGCAGTTTTTGCACGAAAACCCTCCTCCCCCGGATGAGTATGGAAAGAGAGGCCGTCCGTAGACGGCCTCTCTTGGTGAAAACGCTTATGCCTTGGCAGCCTTCTTCTGCGCGGCGCGGGCGGTGCGCAGCTCGGTCAGCGCGGCCCAGATATAGCCGTTGATCAGGTTGGCGCTATAGACGCCGGCCAGGATGCCGACGATGATGGGCAGCGCGAATTCCTTGATGCTGGCGACGCCCAGGATGTACAGGCACAGGATGGTGACCAGGGTGGTCAGGGTCGTGTTGATGGTACGGCCCAGACTCTCCTTGACGGAGATGGTGACGACCTCATTCCTGGACAGGTTCGCGTACACGGCCTTGCGGTGGTTTTCGCGGATCCGGTCGAAGATGATGATGGTGTTGTTGATGGAGTAGCCGACGATGGTCAGCATGGCGGCGATGAAGGTGGAGTTCATCTGCACGAAGGAGCGGGCGAACACCATGAAGGCCAGCATGATCAGCACGTCGTGCACGATGCCGAACACGGCGGCGACGCCCATGTTGAAGTCAAAGCGCAGGGCGATGTAGATCAGCATCGCGGCAGCGGCGGCCAGCACGCTCCAGATGGCGTTGCGCAGCAGGGTGCCGGAGGCGACGCCGCCCACGTAGGACACGGTCGCTTCGTTGGTCTTCATCTCCGGATACTTGGCGGAGAGCTCTTCTTCCAGCTTGGCGCGCAGCTCATGGACGGCGGTTTCGCCCTCCAGGGCCTTGACGCGGATCTGCAGTTCGGACTGGTCGGCGCCGGCCTTAGCGATCTGGAATTCGGAAACGCCCGCGTTCTTGAGGGCGGTTTCCACGTCCGCGTTTTCAAAGGCGGAGCCCATCTTGTAGACGATGGAGAGGCCGCCCTCAAAGTCGATACCGCGGTTGATACCCAGGCCGAAGATGGACAGGATCAGGGCCAGCAGCATCAGAGCGACGGAGATACAGAGGCATTTCTTGGCGCGATCTTGAAGTTTCATCTTACTGCGCCTCCTTTTTCAGAGCCTTGGCGGAAAACAGCTGGGGCTTTCCGGGCACGACGTTGATCATGTTCATCAGCAGGATCCGGCTGATGATGATGGCGGTGAACATGGAGCAGACCACGCTCAGGGCCAGCATGTTGGCAAAGCCGCGGACGGAGCCGGTACCAAACAGCATCAGCACGACGGCGGCGATCAGGGTGGTCACGTTGGCGTCCAGGATGGCGGAGAAGGCGTTCTTGAAGCCCATCTTCGCGGCGGCCTTGGTGTTGCGGCCCAGGGCCAGCTCTTCACCGAAGCGCTCGAAGATAACGACATTGGCGTCCACCGCCATACCGATACCCAGGATGACGCCGGCGATGCCGGGCAGGGTCAGCTGGAAGCCGGGCAGCATGGCCACGAACCAGAACAGGATGATGATGTAGAGCACCAGCGCCCAGGAGGCGATAACGCCGCTGAGGCGATAGCGAATGATCATGATCAGCATGACCAGCAGGATGCCGATGGCAGCCGCGGTCAGAGAGGTCTGCAGGGCGTCCACGCCCAGGGTGGCGGAAATGGTGTCCACCTTCTGCTGGGTCAGCGTCAGCGGCAGAGCGCCGCTCTGGATCTGGATGGCCAGGGACTGGGCCTGCTCCTGGGTGAAGCTGCCCTCGATGATGCCGCGGCCCTCGGTGATGGCGGAGTTGACGGTCGGGTTCATGATTTCCTCGCCGTCCAGGTAGATGGCGATGCGCTTACCGATGCTGGCGGTGGTCATATCGCCGAAGAGCTTGGTGCCTTCGCCGTCCAGCTCAAAAGCAACCACGTAATTGTTGCTGATGCTGTTGTTCTGGGACTGGGTGGTCGCGTAGGCGTTGCGGACGTGCTCGCCGGTCATGAAGGTCTCGCCCTCGGGGGATTTGAACTCCAGCAGCGCGGGAGAGCCGATCAGGTCCAGGACGGCGTTCGGGTCCGTCACAGAGGGGATTTCCACGCGGATGCCGTCGGTGCCCAGCTGGGTGACGGTGGCTTCGGTGAAGCCCTTGTCGGTCAGACGGCGGCGGATAACGTCCTGCGTGCTGTGGATGAGGTAGTTATACATATCGTCATCCATATCGGCCGGACGGGTCGCCTGGTATTCGACGTAAACGCCGCCCTGCAGGTCCAGACCCAGGCTGATGGACTCCGGCCAGTTCTGGGCGTTGGTGGGCACCCAGGGCAGGAGCTTGTACAGGCCGTCCGGCGGCAGGGTCATGCCGGTCACGGACAGGACGCCGAGGATCACGGTAATGCACAGCATCACGCACAGTACGATCGCGCCCTTGGTCCGGGCCGCCATCGGCTTGCGCGTTTTTTGAGCCTTTGACATGTTGGTTGTCCTTCTTTCGTTATTTTCTTAAAACTTGGATCACAGTGAAAACGGTTCGCGGGCGAAGGATTTTTATCCAGCTTCGTCCGAATAGTGAAAGGCGCGGAAGTTGGCGCGGCGGTAGGTCTGCCTGAGCAGAGGGACGCCGTTGGCGTCCGCGCTGGGACAGGCCGGGGCCGCCGGGCGCGTCTGAGGAAGGGTCGTTTCGCTGCGGACAGACGCCCGCTTTTCCAGCGGCATTTCGCCGTTTGCCTCCGCCGGGCGCAGCGGCTGCAGGCCGCAGACCGGCGCGGGCTTGGGCGGAGGGGGGATTTCCTCTTCCGCGGGGGCAGACACCATGGCGGCCAGCATCAGCAGCATCAAAAGCACGCCGAAGCCAAGCCCGAGAAGGCTTTTTTTCATCCGCCCGTCTCCCCCTTTCCCCTGTGATGGCCGGAAGCAGGGCCCAACGCCATCGCGCTTTCGGCCCGCCCCGAAGCGAAAATACTGCATTATTATAGCGTTTCCGCCCCAAATCGTCAACCTGAATTTCTCGCTTGTCATTCCCCGAAAGCTGTGGTAAAACTATGTTCAGCAAACTGCATCCGTTCAACGCATGGCTTCGCAAGCTCCATGCTCTTTGAGAAGGTGAAAACAATGAGCGTTTCTCACGGATCCGTCAAGGCGCGTCCCCGGAAAATCACCGTCGTGGGCGCCCTGCACTACCTAAGGCTCGTATACCGTTCGGTGCTGCTGGTCCTGCTGACCATCAGCTATATCCGCGCGCGGCTGAACGGGGCCGAAGCGGTCACCGTCCAAATGGAAAACCGCCCCGTGATCCTGATCGTCACCTGGGCGGTGTTCGTGACGGAGATGGTGATGCGCTTTTTCCCCTCCCGCTATGAAAGTCCGGGCAGTCAGAAGCAGTTCGCCCGCAACTACATCAAAACCGGCAGAACGGAGATCCAGATCCCGGACAACAACGCCACCGTCCTGGTGGCCCTCATCTGGATCGTGTTCAACGGGATCTTCGGGGCCCTGCACATGTCCGGCGTCCTGGACGACGGGATCATGATCCTGCTGTGCAGCGTCTATTCCGTGTGCGACATGGTGTGCATCCTGTTCTTCTGCCCGTTTCAGACCTGGTTTATGAAAAACAAGTGCTGCAGCGCCTGCCGGATCTACAACTGGGATTACGCGATGATGTTTACCCCCCTGTTCTTCGTCCGGCGGGACTACTGCTGGAGCCTGCTGCTCCTGTCGGTCGCCCTGCTGCTCAGGTGGGAGATCACCTTCTACCGCCACCCCGAGCGCTTTTCCGAGCACACCAACGACTACCTGCGCTGTGCCCACTGCACCGAAAAGCTCTGCGCCCACAAAAAACAGCTCAAAACCCTCTGGCAGCAAGTGGAAGAGTATACCGCTGACAGAATCAGGAAACTTAGAAAAGAGTGAAAAACAGAGTGGAGAGTGGAGAGTTTTCGTTCGCTCCGCTCACAGAGTGGAGATGAGATATGGTCTATGAGGAATCAGAGGCCGCATCTCATCTCCGCTTTTTTCATTTGGCTCTTATGAAGCTTTAATTCACGAAAAAGAAAAAGCGGAGACGGATTGGTCTTCCGATGCTTCAAAAGACCATATCCGATCTCCACTCTCCACTCTGTTCGCGGAGCGAACGTAAACTCTTCACTCTTTATCCCGTTCAGGCCGCTTCTTCCTTGACCTGCGCGGTATAGAGCTGATAGTAGAGCCCCCGCTTGGCCATCAGCTCCTCGTGGCTGCCCGACTCGGAGATACCCTTGTTGCTGATGTAGAGGATGCGGTCGCAGTTTTTGATGGTGCTCAGGCGGTGTGCCACGATGATGCTGGTGCGGCCCTTGAGCATTTCCTGGATGCCCTCCTGGAGGAGCTTTTCGGTCTGCGTGTCGATGGAGGAGGTCGCCTCGTCCAGGATCAGAATGGCCGGGTCGGACAGCAGAGTGCGGGCAAAGGCCACCAGCTGCTTTTCGCCCTGGGAAAGGTTGTTGCCCCACTCCTTGATCTCCGTCTTGTAGCCCTGGGGCATTTTCTTAATGAAGTCGTCCGCCCGGACCCGCTTGGCGGCCTCCCGGACCTCGCTGTCGGTCGCGTCCAGGCGGCCGTAGCGGATGTTGTCCATGAGGGTGCCGGAGAAGATGAAGCTGTCCTGCAGCATGATGCCCAGCTGGCTGCGCAGGGAGTGCAGCGTCACCTGGCTGACGTCGTGGACCTGGCCGTCCAGGTCGTGCAGGAGGATCCTGCCGCCGTTCAGGTTGTAGAAGCGGCACAGCAGGTTGATCACCGTGCTCTTGCCGGCCCCGGTGGGCCCCACCAGGGCGATGCTCTCCCCGGCCCGGACGTGGAGGTCCATGTGCTCCAGGACATTGATGCCCTCCTCGTAGGCAAAGGTCACGTCCTCAAAGTCCACCTCTCCGCTGATGGGCGGCAGGGTCTCGGCGTTCGGGGCGTCGTCCACCACCACCGGCTCGTCCATGGTTTCAAAGATCCGCTCCAGGTAAGCGATGTTGTTGACGAAGGAATTGTAGATGTTCGCCAGGTTTGTGATGGGCTGCCAGAAACGGCTGACGTACTGGCTCATGGCCAGGAGCACGCCGAAGGAGACCATTTTGCCCCCGCCGATCCAGTATACCCCGGCGATATAGAGGAAGGTCAGCACCAGCTGGGTCATGGTTTCGCTGGACAGCCAGACCAGGTTGCTGATCTTGACCGCGCGCAGCCAGGCCTCCCGGCAGGCCGTTGCCAGCCTGCGCATGATGGAGATATTGACCTCCTGCCGGTCAAACAGCTGGCTGACCCGCACGCCGTCGATGGACTCGGCCAGGTAGGCGTTGTAGTTGCTGTTTTTGTTGCTCTGGTTCTGCCAGGCCCGGCGCTGGCGGGGCTTGATCAGGATGATGACGGCGACAAAGAGCGGCAGGCCCGCCACGATGACCGTGGCCAAAGTGGCGTCGGTCGCGTACATAAAGACCACGATGAAGACCAGGTTGATGATCTCCAGGATCATGTTGATGATGCCGTTGGACAGGATGTCGGACACCGAGTTTACATAGTTGATGACCCGGACCAGGATCTTTCCGGCCGGCCGGCTGTCGTAATAGCTGAAGGGCAGCTTCTGCAGATGGGCGAACAGGTCGCTCCGGATGTCGTGGATGATGCGCTGGCTCACGTGGGCCATGGTGCGGGAACGGATCGTGGTAAAGACGATGCTCAGCGCGATGATGCCCACAAAGAGCATGGCCATCCGGCCGATCATGACGGTATCGCCGTTGGGCACCGCCTCGTCCAGCACCCACTGGGTGATCTTGGGGATGAACAGGGAGGCCGCGCTGGCCAGGGCGCTCATCACCAGGGCGGCGATCATCTTGTATTTGTGCCGGGCGATGTATTTGCCGGCCCGCTTTAAGTGCTTCCATTGAAAAGGCGACTCCAGCCGCTCGTCAACATCGAATTTATTCCGGGCCATGTTACACCGCCTCCTCCATGGAAATGCCGTATTGCAGGCAGTAGGTCTGCCAGTAGTAGCCGCGCTTTTTGAGCAGCTCCTCGTGGGTGCCGCTTTCGCTGATCTTCCCGTCCTGCAGCACCAGGATCAGGTCGGCGTCCCGCATGGAAGAAATGCGCTGGGCGATGATGAACTTGGTGCAGTCAAAGGGCAGGCTGCGCAGCTGGTGCTGGATGTACTGCTCCGTTTCGCTGTCCACGGCCGAAGTGGTGTCGTCCATGATCAGGATGCTGGGCCGGACGGCCAGGGCCCTCGCCAGGGCGATGCGCTGCCGCTGCCCGCCGGACAGGCCCACGCCGCGCTCGCCGATGATCGTGTCATACCCCTCCGGCAGGCGCTCGATGAACTCCGCAGCGTCCGCGCGGCGGGCAAAGTCCCGGACCTCCTCCACCGTCAGCTCCTGGTTGCCGAAGGCGATATTGCCCTCCACCGTATCGGAAAAGAGGAAGACGTCCTGGGTCGCCGTGCCGATGCCGCCCCGCAGCTGCTGAAGCTTCCACTGGCGCACGTCGCAGCCGTCCACCCGGACCGCCCCGTCCGTCACGTCGTAAAAGCGGGCCAGCAGGTGGATCAGCGTGGTCTTGCCGCTGCCGGTCGGGCCCATGACGGCCACGGTCTGCCCCGGCTGCACCGAAAAGCTCACGTCGGTGAGGATGGGATGATTGTCCATCTTAAAGGACACGTGGTCAAACTCGATACTGCCTTCCATCCGGCCGTGGTCCAGGGCGTCGGGCGCGTCGACGATCTCCGGCCGGCCCAGGTCCAGCTCCATGACCTTGGCAGCGGAGGTGGAAAACCGCTGCAGGTCGTTGATCAGGTTGCCCAGCTCCCGCATGGGGTTGGAAACCGCCCAACTCAGGCCCGTGAACACCGCCAGCTGGCCCGGGGTCAGCTCCCCGCGGATGATGAACAGGCCGCCGACAAAGACGGTGACCAGCTGGATGGCGTTGACCAGCAGCTCGATCATGGGGAAGAAGGTCAGCCACAGCTTGTTGATGCGCAGGTGGCTGTCCATGAAGGCCTGGTTTTTTTCCTCAAAGCGTTCCTTCTCGTACTCCTCGCGGGCGAAGGCCTTGACCACCCGGTTGCCGGCGATGTTTTCCTGGGCGGCGGTGTTCATCTCGCTGAGCTTTTCCCGCATGAAGACAAAGCGCGGGCGCACGTGCTTGGAGAAAAATTTGGTGATCAAAAGCAGCACCGGCGTGATCACGATCAGCAAAAGCGTCAGCTTCCAGTTGACGATGGCCAGATAGACCGTGGCGAACAGGAAGGTGCATACGGCGTCGATGATGCGGTAGTCGATGTAGCTCAGGAAATGGCGGCACCAGTCCAGGTCGGCGCTCATGCGGGTCATGAGGTCGCCGGTGCGGTGGCGGTCAAAAAAGCTCAGGTCGTTGTACTGGAGCTTGGTAAACAGCCTGCTGCGCAGGTTGAAGATCACGTTCTGGCTGTCCGTCTCCAGGAAGATGACCATCAGATACCGAAGCCCTTCCCGGCCCAACTTCACGGCCAGCATCACCGCCAGGATGGACAGCAGCGGATCCGGGTTCTGCGCCACGATTACCTCGTCGATCAGCCGGCTGGTCAGCGCCGGGTTGACCAGTAAAAGCAGGCAGGTCAGCACGCAGATGCTCAGAGCGCAGATATGCCTGAGCCGGTACTTTTTGTCCATGTTCATCATCAGCCAGCGGATCTGTTTGAGCATGCGCCATTTCTCCTCGTCCGGTCCATCGTCTCATCACGGGACATCGCCCGCGTTGCCGCATTTTGCAGCAGTTTTGCATTATAGAACAATTTTTCTTGTTTTTCCGCTGATATTCCGTTATAATTCTGATGGAATACTGATTTTTCAATCGTTTGGAGGACAAAATGAAGCCTGATCCGAATGTACCGGTCCACGGGACCGACGGCGTACACGCCGACACCAAAACCAGAGACGCCAATTTCGTGATGTCAGGCCACCACTGCCATACCTGTTTTGAGCTGTTTTACGTGGAAAGCGGCTGCTGTCGCTTCCTGATCGACGACTCCATACAGGACCTCCACGCCGGGGACGTTATTCTGGTGCCGCTGATGGCCCTGCACTATACCCGCTACGTCTTCGGCACCTGCAGGCGCACGGTGATTCTCTTCCGCCGGGAGGACGTGCTGGACGAAATCCGCCGCAGCATGCCCGGCGGGGACCGGATTTTTACGGAAACGACGGTGTTCCAGGTCCCGCCGGCCTACCGCGGCCAGGTGGCCCACTGCATCAAGCACATGATCGCGGAAGAACACCTGCAGGACAGCCGATCCTTCCTGATGCGCAAGATCTACCTGCAGGAGCTGCTGCTGCTCTGCGCCCGGGTCTGCCGCTTTCCCCGGGAGCTGCCCACCGACATCCACACCACCGACCAGCAGATCCTCCAGGCGGCCAGCTTTATCAGCGAGCATTACATGCGGCGCATCACCGCCCAGGACATCGCCCGGGCCGTCAACTTCAGCCCCAACCACCTGAGCCGCAAGTTCCACCAGGCGACGGGCATCGGCCTGCACGAATACCTGGTGTTCATCCGCCTCCAGCACGCCGCCCAGGAGCTGATCACCACCGACGATTCCATTACCACCATCGCCCTTCGCTGCGGCTTTTCCGACGGCAACTACTTCAAAGACTCCTTCAAAAAAAAGTTCGGCGTCACCCCCAGGACGTACAGGCAGATGAAATAGCCGAAACCACCGGGTTTCCCGGTGGTTTCGGCTATTTAGGCAATAGGCATTAGGCAATAGGCATTAGCTTCGAGGTAGGAGGGAGGAGGTAGAAGGTAGGAGGTTTATATAGAGAGTGAAGAGTGGAGAGTGGAGAGTCAGGAGTGAGCCAGCGCAACAGAAGAAATTACGCATTACGAATTACGAATTACGCATTCGCGCACAGACTTACTACCTCCTACCTCCTACTTCCTCCCTCCTCCCTCATTTCAGCCCTTCCGGCAGTTCCGTTTTGCTTCCGTCGCGGGACATGGAGAAGCGGTCCATGGGATATTGCTTGAGGTTGTCCAGGATTTTGCGGCCGTCGGCCTTGCCCAGCAGCTCGGTCCTGGCGCGCAGGACGAGGTTTTCGGCCTGGTGCTTGGAGGGGCCGCCCACGCAGCCACCGGGGCAGATCATGCCCTCGACAAAGTCCGCGTCCAGCTTGCCGGCCTTGAGCAGCTGCATGGCCTTCTTGCACTCGTCCCCGCCGGCGCAGGTCATGAGCCTGATGCCTTCGGTATCCTCGCCCATTTCCCGCATGACCTCCAGTACGGCGTCGGCGACGCCGCCGCTGCCGGCAAAGCGCTTGCCGAACAGGGACGCCTCCTGATAGTCCTCCTCCACCGGTTCCAGGGCAATGCCCTTGGAGTCCAGCAGGGCAACGAACTCGCCGTAGGTCAGGGCATAGTCCGCCGAGTCCACGACGAAGGAGTTGAGCGTCTCCCCCTTCTTGGCGATGCACGGGCCGATAAAGACGGTGACGCAGTCCGGGTCCATGGATTTGAGGTACCGGGACACCGCCACCATCGGGGACACCGTGGCGGACTTATTGTTTTCATAGATGGTGGGGAAGTGGTGGCGCAGCATGGAAATAAAGGCCGGGCAGCAGGAGGTGGTCATGATCCGCCCCTCTTTGCGGGCCTCGATCCATTCTTCAGCCTCAAAGGCGGCGGTCATATCCCCGCCCAGGCCCACCTCCACCATATCGGCAAAGCCGACCTTTTTGAGGGCCGCGCGGATGGCCGCCATGCCGATCTGCGGGCCGAACTGGCCCTCCGTGGCCGGGGCGCACATGGCGATGACGCGCTTGCCTGCCTGGATGGCCCTGATCACGTCCACGCAGAAAATCTTGGAGTTGATCGCGCCGAAGGGGCAGTTATGGATGCAGTGCCCGCAGTGGATGCACTTGGATTCGTCGATCCGGCAGATGCCCGCCTCGTCATAGGAAATGGCCCCCACCGGGCAGGCCTTCTTGCAGGGCCGGTCCTGATGGATGATGGCTCCAAAGGGGCAGGCCTTGGCGCACAGCCCGCAGGACTTGCACTTGTTGGGATCGATGCGCATCCGCGTGTCGCCGGGGGTGATGGCCCCAAAGCGGCAGGAGTTCAGGCAGCTCTTCCCCAGACAGAACCGGCAGATGTCCGACACGAAATAATCCTGGATCGGGCAGTCATCGCAGGCCGCTGGGATGACAGCGACCACGTTGCTGGTGGGATTCGCGGCCTCCGGGCTCTGGCCCATGGCCATGCGGATGCGGCCCCGCACGATCTCCCGCTCCTTATAGACGCAGCAGCGGTACTGGGGCTTCGGCCCTGGACTGACCTGGGCGACGATTTTTTCTGTATTATCCGGCGTCAGGGCGTCCTCCCACGCCAGGCGGCAGACCTCCCTGAGAATAGAGTGCTTCAGCTCCACAATGCCCTTGTCGTTGGTGATCATCTCATCGCCCTCCCGCGTTGGTTTGCCTCCATTGTACAACGGAAAAGGGAATTTAACAAGGGGAGGGGAGGGAATAGGGATTAGGGATTAGGCATTAGGCAAAGGGAGGAGGTAGGAAGTAGGAGGTAGGAGGTGAATAGTCGAATGCGTAATGCGTAATGCGTAATTACGTCTTTTGCGCCGACTCACTTTTAACTCTCCACTCTCCACTCTCCACTCTTCACTCTTCACTTTAAACCTTAGCGAGCGTCAGCGAGCGCTACCTCCTACCTCCTACCTCCTACCTGTTTATCAGTTCCGGCAGTTCTTCCGGCCTGTCGATCAGATATTGGGCGTGGTGTTCGATCAGTTCTTCCCGGTCGCGGAAGCCCCAGGTGACGCCGACGGTGACCATGCCGGCCTGACCGCCGCAGAGCATATCCATCTTGGAATCGCCTACGTACAGGGTGCGCTCCGGGGCGATGCCCAGCTCCCGGGCGATGCGCAGGGCCCCGTCCGGCGCGGGCTTGAGGGGCACGCCCTCCTGACGGCCCCGGATGCAGGCAAAGGCAATGCCGGGGAAATAATGGCGAATCACGCGCTCCACGTCCCCCTGGTCCTTGTTGCTGAAGACGGACAGGGACACCCCGGCCGCCGCCATCTTGGAAAGGGCCTCCGGGATCCCCGGGTACACATAGGAATTCACGCAGCAGTTTTCTGCGTAGTCCTTCATATAGTACGAAAGCACCTGCGGCATCAGGTCGGTCCGCTCGCCGACGGAACGCTCGGCGATCTTGAAGACCCCGTTGCCCACCTTCATGCGGTATTCTTCCACCTCAAAGCCCGGCAGCCCACACTTGGCCAAACTCCGGTTCATCGCCCCGGCAATGTCCGGCAGGGAATTGATCAACGTCCCGTCCAGGTCAAAAATCGCGCTCTGAAACATAAAACCCCCAAATAATAATTCATCATTCGTAATGCGTAATGCGTAATGGCGCGCCTGACGGCGCGGTTCGTCCATGCCAGGCACTGAATCACAAGTATATAAAATTACGCATTACGCATTAAGCATTACGCATTTATGGTTACGCCTTGTGTATCTTTTCCGCCCACTCAACGATCCGTCTCTTCTCCTTCTCCGTCTCCACGTCCGCCCCGTGAACGGCCAGGCCGGGCAGGACGTCGGCGCCTTTGCACAGGCGGCCCATCTCCCTTTCGCCCATGCCCATGCTGCCGCCCTCGTTGGTGCAGAAGGGGGCCAGACGCTTGCCGGCAAGGTCGTAATGGGCCAGGAAGGTGAACATCGGGCCGGGCATGGTGTTCCACCAGTTGGGATAGCCGATATAGATCAGGTCGTACTCCTCCAGGCTGGACGGATATTCCGCCAGCTCCGGCCGCAGGCCGTTTTCAAACTCTTCCTTCGTGCGGGCCACCAGGGCCTGATAGTCCTTTGGATAGGGCTCCAGCGCCCGGACCTCGAACAAATCCCCGCCGACCGCGTCCCGGATGATCTCCGCCGCCCGCTGCGTATTACCCTTTTCCAGGCTCACGACCTGCCCGTTGACCCAGTTCTCCCCCGCGTGGGAAAAATAAACGATCAGATTTGCCATCTTTGCCGCCGTCCTTTCGTGCCAATTTTGTGCACAGATGGCGATTTTTCATATGAAAAATCGCCATCTGTGGTTATCATTCATAGGAACATCAGCCATTATACCTAATCTGCGCTTTTCACGCAAGACCGTACAGCGCGGATGCCCCACCCGGAAATATAAAAAACCCGCCTTATGAAATCATAAGAACGAGTTCCCTTGTTAGGTGTTTTTTTGGCTTTGTCAGTCCTTCGCCCACTCGTCGGCCTTGGCAGCAGACATGCGCTTGATGGTCTCTTCCGCGTAAACGGATTCGGGGCCGCCGACGCCGTACAGGAACAGTTTTCCATCGGGCGTTTTGAACAGGCATTCTTCATAGCCGGCTGGATCACCGTAGCTGCCGAAAGTGCGCTTTTTCAGCAATTCGGCGTTTTCGGTATCATATTCCACCTTGCAGATAACCTTCTTCATGCTTCCTACGCTCCTTTCTGTATGCCGTAAAACAGCTATGTCCCGGCAAAACATCTCATACGGGGATCAAAAATCCCCACGGCGATGATGATAGCACAGTTTGGCCGAAAAATCAACGTTTTTTGGAAAAACAGGCCCTATTTCATAGAAAATCGGGGATTTTTTTCTGACCGGATCAGCCATCGTCCCCAGGCTTGGCATTTTCGGCGGAAAACCGCCCGGATACGACCCAGCGGTCCAGCCACACCAAAAGCTCAGGAAGCAGCAGAAGGATCAGCAGCACGGACACGATGGCGCCCCGGCCCAGCATTTTGCCGATTTCAGAGATATAAAACACGGTCGAAATCCGCCCGACGGCGAAGCCCGCCGTAATCAGCGCCAGGCCGCTGGTAAAAATGGTCTGCACGCTGCGCCGGAGGGCCTCCCCAGCGGCCTCCAGCGAAGGAAGGCTCCTTCTGCATTCCCGGTAATGACTGGTCATCAGGATGCCGTAGTCGATCGTCGCCCCCATCTGCAAGGCCATGCAGATCAGGTAGCACATGAAGAACACGCTGCCGTCCGCCAGGCCCGAGAAGGCCATGTTGATCCACACCGCGCCCTGAATCACGCACACCAGGATCAGCGGCACCCACAGGGAGCGGAAGGAGAACATCACGATCAGGAAGACCGCCAGGATGGTGATCCAGCTGACCTTCCGCACATCCCCGGAAAAGGAGGTGGCGATGTCGTCCGTGGCGGTCAGATTGCCGGCCATGGCCCATCGGTCCCCGTAAGCTTCCGCCATCAGGCGCTGGATCTCGTGCAGGGCCTCCGGCGCGCCGGGGTCCGTGTAGCTGATATCCATCTCCAGGATCGCGCGGGACCAGTTTTCCCCGTCAAAGGTTTCCCGCGCCAGTGTCAAAAGGCTCTCTGCCTCCGTCAGCCGGCTCCGCACGGAGGCGGGGATCAGCAGGGACACGAGGGAATCCGCGTTCAGGGCCCGTTCGATGAGCTGATCGCCCCGGATGGGCGGGGTGACGCCCAGGACCCTGAGCACCGCCGCGGCGGACTCTCTGGGTACGCCCAGGAGCTCAGATAGGCTCTCCGCGTCATAAAAGCGCAGGGCCGCTTCCCCGGTCACCGGCATCGCGTAGACGGAGCGGACCACCGGCTTTCCCCCGTTTTCCACCCGGCCGATCCGGTCCAGGGTCTCTTTTAAACGCTCGTAATCCCCATCCTCCCGGCAGGCGGGCACCAGCAGCACCGTCTGGTTGGAACGGCCGAACATCGCGGCGATCCGGGCGGAGTCGCTGTCCATGTCCCGGACGGTGTAGGTATAGACGTTTTTGCTCTGCACCACGGCGCCGGCAACGATCAGGATCAGCAGGGTGAGGCTGATCAGTGTCCGGACCTTCCCGGGGAGGCGGATCAGGGCCTCCGCCCGGATCCGGAGGCTTTTGTGCCTGGTCCGGGCCAGGGCCGGGGTCAACAGGACCAGCAGACCCGGCATCATCAGAAAGACAGCCAGCATGCTCAGCACGATGCCCTTGGCCAGCACGACGCCGATGTCGTAGCCGATGGTAAAGCTCATGAAGACCAGCGAAACCATCCCCGCCACGGTGGTCAGGGCGCTGGAAGCCACCGGCATGAAGGAATCGGCCAGCGCCCCGGTCATGGCCCGGACCGGGGGCAGGCCCTGGTCCAGCCGGGCGTCGTAGGCGTTGATCAGCATGATGGAATAATCCATCGACAGCGCCAGCTGCAGGATCGCCGCCACGGCGAAGGTGATAAAGGAAATCGAGGGAAAGATCAGGTTCGTCCCCATGTTCAGCACGATGGAGACGGCGATGACCGCCAGAAAGATCAGGGGCTCTAAAAAAGAGCGGGTCATCATCAGCAGCACGGCCAGCACGATCAGGCAGGACACCGCCATCACTAGCGGGATTTCTTCCGCCAAAGAAGCCTGAATGATGCGGCTGTCCCGGACCGCGCCGGAGGACAGGTGGGGAACGTCCGCCAGATATTGCTCCACCTGATCATAGGCCGCCTCGGCTTCCGCTTCGGCAACGATCATGGACACCTGGGTGTAGGTGTCGTCCCCTTCCCGGGCCGTGCCGCTTTTTTCCGCGCTCATCATCCCCGGGAGGGCCTGGGCGAAGGTCAGGAAGCTTTCCAGTGCTTCCCCTTCCCCCGCTTTTCCCCGGAGGGCCACCGTCATCCCCGACGTAGCGCCGAACTCTCGGTTCATGATGTCCAGGCCCCGCTTGGTCAGGGTGTTCTCGTTCAGATAGTCGGTCAGGCTGTAGTTGATCCTGGTTTTCGCGATGTTCGGCGCGGCCCAAACGGCCGCCAACAGCACCAGGATCAGCAGCGGATAACGAAGGCGCACGATCCATCCGGCCAGTTTTTCCTTCCCCATACACGCCTCCTTTTGCAGATACCAGACATTATATGCGATCGGTCTGGTTTCCGCAAGGAGGGCGGCTCACGCAAGCGTGAGCTTGTTGGCGGGGGG
>OCTW011333969.1_pt1 | contig 40547 bp, 35 predicted proteins | sample 1539671 | NCBI WGS metagenome assembly OCTW01 (sample SAMN02144230, study PRJEB22623) | gut metagenome | biome: sheep rumen | host: Ovis aries | place: New Zealand
CGGAGGCCTGACTGAGGGAAGCGGCTGAGGGTTACCGAACCGCGGAATGTCCGTTTGACTGTTTAAACTTTGCCCCCAAATCATTATTATAAAAATATTAATGGAGGATTTATGAAAACTGCTGCTATTTTTTTTGCGGATGGTTTTGAAGAAGTTGAAGCTATAACTCCGCTTGATTATTTGAGACGTGCGGGTGTGGAAGTTTTTACTGTTGCAATTCCATCTGAAACAATGAACGATAAATATATCGTAACCAGTTCGCACAATGTTCCAATGATTATGGATCTTACTTTTGAAGAATATCTGGATTCTTGCAAGGATGGTTTGCCTGATCTTTTGTTCTGTCCGGGTGGTTCTAGAGGGGCTGATAATCTTGCGACTTGCGGAGAGCTTTTGGCTCATCTGGAGGAGGCCTGGGATAAGGGTAAGTTCGTTTCTGCAATTTGTGCAAGCCCTGCTGTAGTGCTTGGTAAGACTAAGATTCTGGATGGCAAAAAATGGACTTGCTACCCTCAGATGCAGGATAATGCTAAGGCTGAATATTTAAAGGGATATTCTGACAAAGTGTTTGTTACTGATGGTAATTTGATTACAAGCCGGGGTGCAGGAGCTGCTGAAGAATTTGCGATGGAACTTGTACGCCTGCTTGCCGGCCCTGAAAGTGCTGAAAAAATCCGTAAGGGAACTTTACAGCGATAAAACTTAATCTTGGTGATTACAGTTCTTTTTCTTTCTCTCGGATCTGGTCCGAGAGATTTTTTATTTCTTCCTGAAGACCTTCAAGAATTTTTACATCTTCTTCATTATTAGAAGTAACTTTTGCTCCTTCTAAGAGCATTTGAGAAAGTTTCAGTCCCATTTCTTCATATTTAAGGTCTCTTTTACTTTCCAGCTGATGCTTTTCGATTTTTACAACACTTTTATCTGTAAAATCCTGTACTTTATCTCCAGCTTTTTCTAAGGCTTCTTTTGTGGCTTTTGAACCTTTTTCAAACCATCCTTTTACTTTATTTCCAATTTCATTTGTATCCATACTCTTTACCTCACTACTATCCATTATAATCCATTTAGCCGAAATTTATATTTCTTTAATCTTTATTCTTTTATATTCTTTTTCTCTCCGAACTATATCCTTTTGCTCTCCGAACTATATTCTTTTAATTGCCAAAAGTGTAAGGTCATCTGACTGTTCATCTTCCTGCATCTGATCATAATCTATATAGTTAGTTCCATTTTCCGCATTATCGGATTTTTTTGCAGCGTAGAATTCGTATCTGTTAAAATATTTTGATAAAAAGTCATCTATCTGGCGGTCTACTTTTACGTAGTCTGTATTTTGAACTGAAGGTGACTTATATAAACGGAAAACTTTTTCCATTGATGCCAATGCAAGTATTGCTTCTCTTACTGTTCCTTCGCAGGCTGTAAAATCAAAGTCAAGCCTTTCGTTTGAATCTGGATTATCTACCTTTGTAAGAACATACTTTTTCCGGTTATAAACACTTTCTATAATCTCAGAAACTCTTTCTGGACCAAATTCTTCTTTTGCATCTTCAGTTTTTATTTCTACTTCTTCCTGATGTGTTTTTGGATTCATTTTGCGAACTTCAACATTATTTTGTCGAACTGTGTAGTCGAATTCACGGATTCTTCTTGTTGATTCTTCTATACCGTCGGTATAAAGGAAGAGTATATCTCCCTTATTCAAAATTGTTTTTTCTACCTTAAATCCACCGCGCATTGCTACTAAATCCGAAGTAAAGACGCCGGCTGTTGGAGCTGAAGCCAGGGTAATTAGCTTCATCTTCTTTTTTGAGGCCTCGTATATATGAACCAGATTATCTCCGGCATTGCACATATAAAGTTCGCCTGTTTTTACATTCAAAAGACAAATGATTAAGGTAGCAAATTTTCCCTTAAGCCCCAGACCTTCAATAAAGTCGTTAATCTGTTCTACCAGCACATTGAGTTTTGTTCCGTTTTTCTTAAAAGTCCAATTTTCAAAGTAACGGCGGAAAATTGTAGCAACTACAGTCATGATGATGGCGGCAGGAATACCGTGTCCTGAAGCATCGCATTTAATAATTCCGAACCATTCTTCATCTAACTTTTTATAGTCAAAGTAGTCACCGGATACGCCAGATTCACCTTCGTAGTAGCCATAACACTGTAACTGTTCGCCATTATATTCTGCATAGGTATTTTTATTATTTAAAGCACCTGATGCAAGTGGAAGAAAGGCTTTTTGTACGGCTTTACCGTCCATGGCCAGAGCTTCTTCTTCTGCATTTGCAACCAGTTCATGGGTCATGTTATTTACCGCATCCCCTAAACGTCCTACTTCATCTTTTGTTTTAATTTCTACGTCTTTTCCTTTGAGTAAAGCCTTATTTTTTGTCTGTCCAATCATAATTACATGAGCTTCCAGCTTTTTTATAGGACGTACAATCAAGGATGCAAAAATTATTGAACCAAAAACTCCAAAGAAAACTGCAAGAATTGCAACAATTGCGGCAAAGAATAAAATACTTCTAATTTCACGGTTTAAGCTTTCTATAAGTGTTTGTGTTGAAAGTTCAAGATAAACCAGACCATGTATATAGTTTCCAGAAGTTCCTTTTCTATACATTACAGGGCGATAGAAAATAAAGTCGGTGTTGGAACGATCCAAATTTGCAGTATCAAAATTAGGATAGGAACCTGCGGCATTTTTTGAATATTCTTCAAGTTTTGCATCAACCTGGTTTCTTAAATCTACAATGATATCGGACAGGCGATCTGCTTCTTTTGTATCTTCTTCCAGACCACTTGCATACAAAACTGTTGCCTGCTGGGAAAGTTCTTCTATCCTGTCTGAAAGTTCCTGTAAATCGGCCTTAATCACCTGGTCTAACTGGGCAAGTTCTTTTGTTATTTTTGTTACAACATCATCAGTTAAATTTGACTCGCCATAAATCAGGGTGTATGTGTCCATTTTAAGAGAAATATCTGGATCGTTTGTTGCCCAAATGTAGTTTAATTCCTGAGCTGATGTAGAATCCATTTTCTGTCCAATGATTGTTACGTATTTTACTTCATCCATAGCCTCTTTTTGGCCTGGAAGTGCTGTAAGTTCCAGGAGGTTATTTGCAGGGAAGAAGTTTTTTACACCAGAAAAGAGGCTTTCAAGTAATACTTCGGTACGATTTGCAAGACCAGCTGCCATGGTTGCTTCCTGAAGTCTTATTACTCTAAATCCATTTTCAATTGTAACAGCCAATACAATCATAACTACAAGAGAATATGTAAATCTTATAAGTTTTCGTTTTAAGCTTGGTAATCGTTTCTGTTTTCTGTTCAGATCTTGTCCTGTTTTTGATAGTGGCATAGCAGCTCCTTCTAATAATGCATTTATTTCTTTTGTAGTTAATTGTTTTGTATATATATTTTGAATCAGTGTTGTAGAAGCAAAAATAAGTAGAAAAACCAAAACACAAAGAATTAAGAATCCTATAATTAAACTTATTGCAATCTGGTATTTGTACTGTTTAAAATTTGCGTTAAGTTTTGACTGAGTCTGGTATTCCGCTTCAATTTTAAGAGTTCCGTTTTGGGCAACCTTAAGAATTCTTTCTGTAAAATAAAGTCCCCTATCTGTATGATAAAGTCCAATTCTGTAACTTCCTTCTTCAAGGTCTACTCCCAGATTTACATTTGTAATTTTTGTATTTGACTGTACCCTGTATTTATTTTCATTTTTATCTAAGATAAGTTCGTATGGTTGCTTTCCATCTTTATCTATATAAATCTTACTAATTGTTCCGTCGTAGGTAAAACCGCCTCCAGAAATAGTTAAAATTATATTTCCTAAATCATCCTGTTTTTGAGTAACAGAAGTGATGTAGGTTGAAGGCTGGAATTTATTTAAAATAAAGAATTGACTTGAAACAGGTCCAAGATTTCCAACTTCATCAATTGCCGCAACTGACAAAAGATAAAGTCCATTTGGTTTATTATAATACCTTGGGGTTGAAAGACCCTTAGTTTGAACATTTGCAGACATTCTTCTGTTTTTAGATAATTCATTTTCATAGCGACTTTCGAGCTTCTTTTTTATTTCTTCTACCCTTTCATCAGAAAGTTTCATAGGGTGTTTTTTTGAAACTGCAATGCTTTTTGGAATATCTGCAATGTGATCTATTCTATAAACATATCCTTCTGTATCTTCCGAGGCAGAAGGCTTCCAGTGCAGACTATAATTATTTGAATTTATAAAGCCATATTTATCGATGTTTTCTATATTAATTTCTGGTGCTTGTGGTGGTGTAAGATCCAGATGATATTCAACAGAGACTGGCTCTGACCAGTTTCCAGCGTAATCGACAATTCTTGCTGTAAGATAATAGTAGCCATCTTCTGTAGCTTTTGTTTTAATTTTATTTTCGCGAGTAAAGTGTTCTATCTGCTTAGGAGGTTCTTTTGCACTATCCCTTGACCAGGTAAAAGAATAACCTGCAATATTTGAAGAGTCCTCCGGAAAATCAATCCTTATCTGTACATTTTCAGAGCGGGAAGCTTTTCCTTTTTTATATGATAGAGGATTAAGAGTTGGAGTTTTTACACTTTTATCTGGAGAAAGTATTGCAATTGAGTTTTTACTATTTGGAGTAATTTGCTGCCAGATAAAGGAAAGAATCTGATTTCCATCTACATCATTTGTAATTAATGGGCAGGCAAACATATTTGAATTACGGTCTTCTACCAGGCTTGTTTCTTCCCAGTAAGAACCGTTTTTTCTAGCCATATAAACCGATTCCCTACCCCGTCTAGTATCAAACCAGGTTGTATATAAATGGTCTTCATATTCAAAAAGAATTGAACGGTTGGCACTTCCCTGACTTCCAATAGATTCAGCAGTTCCTTTTACGAGCCCCTGTTTTGTTATTTGAGCAACCCAGATAGAAGATTCTACAGTGTCTGTTCGTTCCCAAGTCAAATAATATGTACCTTTGTAATTATAAAGATATGGTCTCTGATTCTGATAATTGTGAAATTCCTTTCTGCTTTGTGAATTAAGGGAATTTCTATCTGTAAGTAAAACTGGGGCTGTCCAGTTATTTCCATTTCCTGAACGAGAAGTCAGATAAAGCTGGTAAGAAAGTCGGTTTGTTTCTGCGGATGTATATTGGGCCTGAAAAACCAGAATATCTTCTGCTTCTGTTTTAAGCAAAACGGGGATAAAAGGATTTCTAAAACTCTGAACTGGCTGGAACTGGACAAAACGGGACCAGGACTTTCCGTCGGGAGAGTCTGCTGTAAAGATTGTGAAGGTATTTTCTTCTCCGACAGAAGTAAACATTTTATAGCCGCCAGCTTTTGTTGAGTAAATTCTTGGAGCAACCATTGTTGATGTAGCAGGAAGTTTTGTTTCTTCGAAAGTAAAAGCCTGATCTGATGATGAAAAGACTGAAATTTGTCCATAATCTGAAGCAACTGCTACGGCAAACCTTCCATCATCAAGTATTGCAGCTGTATAAATATCTGGAACTTCATCGCCGGAATAATTAAAAGGACCGGCAAATCGTCTGTTTTCAAAAAAATCGGTAAAACTATTGTATTTTCGAATTGAAAGATAAATTGCTTTATTTTTACTGTCTACTTCTTCCCACAAAATATAGGAGTCCTGGCCGTTTGTAAGACTTACAGGAAAACGTGAATCTGTATCGGTTATTACCAGTGGATTTTCCCAATATAAAGTTTGGGCAAAAAGAAAACCTGATGCCATAATAAGGAGAAAAAGAGAAATTATTTTTTTGTGTAAATTAAGTACGCGCATCAATCTTATTCTTTAAGTCCTTTATCTTCTGAGAATTTGCATTAGAAGTCTTTTTTAAAAGCTGTTCTACAATTGCATTAGCTCCTACTACATTATTATTCTGCAACCTTTGAATTGCAAGCTGGTAAAGTCTTTCATCTTCGGTTGAGAGTACTGTAGAAGTTGTACCACCAATTATAGTCGTAATCTGGTCTTTGAGTTCAATTGCCTTTTGATTGTTTGAATCCAAAGCCAAGGCCTGATTCAATTTATCAAGAGCTTCCTGAAGTTTCTTGGTATTTGAACCGGCACTATTAAAGGTCTTTTGTGCATCTGCAATGAGACGACGTGCCTTATTTGCTCCACTATTATCAACAGGTTTTTGTCTTATTCCTATATCAATTTCTACCTGATAAATAAGGTCTTTTAATCCCGGATAATCAGGTTGTAATTCTGCATAATCCAAAAGATTTGCATAGCCTTCTTGTCGAGTTTCTTTGCTCTGGCACATAAGTTTTGCGGTCTGTATCTTTTGGGCAAACTCTTCCTTAAATTTCTGTGGATCTTTTAGTCGATTAATTCTTAAAGTAAGAATTGCAGCTTCCTGATTCAAAGGATACACATACTGAAGTTTCTGTATATTCAAAAGTGCTGAATCTAAATCTGCAAAACCAGCTTCCTTATTTCCATCTCCAATTTTTCGACTTCCTTCATCAAAATACTGATAAGCAAGATTAAGAAGCTGGGACATTTCTGGATACTGTGGTGCCGATGGTAAAATATCACGGCCGGTCTTCATGGAAATTGCAGTATTTACAAAGTTCAAAAGGTTAGATATTTCTTCATCCTCTGTAACATTTGTAACTGCCCAACGAGTTTTAGCCTGATTTAGATATTTTTCAGCATCTTCAAAACGTCCATTAAAGTAAGCATCTTTTGCTTTTGTTTTGAGCTCACGAACTTCTTTTACAACAACTTCATTTTCAATTTTGGCAATTTCTTGTCCCAGTTCCTGAAGTTTCTGATCAACCTGAACTCGCAGTTCTTCATCATTAAGATTTGCAAGAGACTCATCGTATTTTGATACTGCATCCTGAAGTTTTTTACGGGCTGTATCAAAATTTTCATTTTTAAGGGCATTCTGAGCTTCCCTATATCTAATATCCGCTTCGTTACGAGCCAATTGGGAAGCAACAATTTTTGTCTGAGCCAGATTTGCATTTTCCTGAGCCAAACTTCTTAAGCCCTCAATATTATTTTTTTGATTATTAAGATAAATACTTGCTTCATCTATAATCCCCACAAGTCTTTCATCCCCCTTCCATTCCTTGTGGTTTTCCATTGCAGATGATATTTCTTTTTCGTACCCATTTATTTCGCTTATATCCAAATCAATTTGTTTTTGAACATACTGGGAAATTTTGAGGGCAATATCCGGGTAGGCATAATTAATTCCAAAATCTAATTCAGGATTTTGATTAAAGCTGTCCTGGTAGTAAGTTACCTTCCTGATATCAGCATTAATTTCGTTAATTACAGACTGTGGAATCTTTGTAAAAAAGCCCTGTCTGTATTTTTGACTCGACTCGTTATATTTTACAAGATCTGCATAAAGAGTATCAGAGTTTTCCTTGTAATACTGAGTAATTTGGGTCCATGCAGATGTAAGTAATTCTGATGATTTAGAAAAAATACCGTCCAGAAGTTTGTTATAATTTTGAGCAAGGCCATCCCAATCCTGGTGTTTACTTTCTTTATAAGGTTTTGTCCATAAAAAAGAGTCCAATTCCTGTTCAGAACGATTTCCAACCAAATCACCAAGTCTTGCATTTGAATCAAAAAGGTCGTAAAGAGCCTGGCTTCTATTTTCACCTGATTCTTTATCTTTTATCTGAGCTAGCAAAACTTCCTGTTTAGAAACAGTTTCCTCCACCTTGTTCCATACTTCTGTAATACGCAGACTTTCTCCACTCAAGAATTTTACATAATCAGTCAAGGCATAGTATTCTTCATAAGGATTTGCAAGATAATGAGTTTGATTTTTTTCTGGTATCTGATAAAAGTCCAAAACCTTTTGTTCAAGATTTACATATGATTCGATGGTTTTAGCATATTCTGGAGTAATACCCGACTCGTATTTTGCATAATTTTTACTCAAAACTTCAAAAACAGCTTGATTCATCTGCCCAACCAGAGCATTCCACTGGCCGTCAATAGCCCCTAATATTCCAGAATTAGGAACTGAATCAACACCATAAACAAAACGGAACATAAAAGGCAAAAAGGAAGCATCTGTAGCATCGGAATCTAATTTTTGTATCTGAGCAAATTTTTCCTGCATCATAAGGCCATCATCAATTACTGACTGCCGTAACTTGTTATAATTCCTCATGTAATTTTGAACATTCGAAAAACGCTGCAGGGCAAGTTCATACTGTTCCTGGCGAACAGCTTTTATAAAATCATTTATAGAATCCTGAATTTTTGGCAGATAGTTTCTTTCTTCAAAAGTATTTATTTGAGTATCTAAGTCAGCTAAAATTGCATCCACTTCTGCAATAATTTCAGGTTTTTCTTCCCAACGAATGTCAAAATCCTCCCTGTAAAGCCAGAATCCTTCTTTTGTTTTTTCAACAGCCGCTATAAATTGACCATTTCGTGTATTTTCCGCACTTTGATTTTGAATTTCCAAAAACTTTGCACGGAAATAGTTAAATTCAGCAGATTTTTTTAAGTCAGCAATGAACTGAAGATTCTGATCCGAAGGATGTCGCTCAAATCTTTCCAGCTGAGCTGTAATTTCATAAATTTCCTTGTTATTTCCAGGATCGGTTTGAATAAGGTCTATTAATTTTTCAGCCAGAATGGAATATTGTCTTCTGGCAACCATAATTTTATGAATACGAATCTGGGCATTGTCAAAATTTTCCGGCTTGTTTTTTATATAAACATTTAAAAGGCGAAGTGCTTCATCATATTCTGTTCTACGAATCAGACGGTCAATTTCAAAAAGGGATACATCATCTTTAGTCTGTGCACATATACAGTTAGCAGAAAGAGAAAAAAGGATTATCAGACAAAACAGAAGTTTACCTTTCATTTTTTTGTTTTGTATTATAAATTATTTTCGGCAAAATAAGATATAATACTTATAGTAAAGAAAGAAAAATCCGAAAAAAGAAATAAGAATAGAAAATGAGAAAAAAACATTTTTTAAAATCTTTATTTTTACTCACAATCTTAGGCCTTTTTTCAAATAAGGGTCTTAACGCACTGTCTTATTCCGACTTAATCACAAATCTTTCTGATATTTTTTATAGTTTCCTGGATGAAAATGAAGGACAAACCTCCTTCCGTTCCCTTTTAATTCCTTTTGGAGGAAGAAGCGAAAGTTTAGGTGGTGCTTACACAGGTCTATGTGACGATATAAACTTTCTCCAGTACAATGCGGGTGCAGGTGCCGTACAAAAAGAAAGCCAGATAGCACTTTTTCATAACATGTGGATTGCCGATTCAAAAATGGAAACAATTGCCGCAACCACAAGATTCAAAAACATTCCCCACTTAAGCCTTGGAGGATTTGTTTCCTGCTTTTATCTGCCATTTACTGAATATAATATTTTTGGTGATAGAGTTGCAGCCTCTTATTATTCAGAAACTCTTGCCGCCATCAATTTTTCATACAATTTTTTAGCGGGCTATGATTTTAAAGGTTTTTCTTTGGGAGCCAATTTAAAAACAGCCTGGCGAGGCATGCCAAACTATACGGACAATAATACAAACGAAGTTATAAACAATTCTGGCCTTGCCCAAAGTGGACTTGCCTTTATGGGTGATTTAGGACTGCTTCTTCAATTCAACTTTCTAAAATTTTATTACTCCCGTGATCCTAACGTTAGAATTGGTTTTTCTGCTCAAAACCTGGGTGTTTCTTTAACCGGATGGGGTCAACAAGTTGTTTTAGATGATCCTCTGCCAAGTCTTTTAAGTGCAGGAATTTCTGTAAAACTTGTAAAGCCAGTTACTCTATCTTTGGAATTCCAACAGCCTATAAATTTGCAAAACTTGTCCACATATCTAAAACCATATATTGCGAGCGGTATTTCCCTTGAATTTACAAATTTCCTTAGCGTTTTGGGAGGCTTTGCCATAAAGGGTGGAAATCCAAGATTCAGTGCGGGATTTGAATTTGAAGTTGCAAAAGTTCGTTTTAATTTTAACTACACACTTGATTTTACTTCATCATTTTCACCACTTAATAAACTAAGTTTATCTTTAAAACTTAAATTAGGTGATAAGGGAAGAAGCATAATCGACAAACAGGTTGATGAATATTACCAGCAGGGACTTATTTATTATGCAGAGGCAGATTACCAGGCTGCAATTGAAGTATGGAAGGAAGCTTTAAAATTAAATAAGCGCTTTGATCCGGCAAAACTTGGAATACAAAGCGCCCAATATCAAATTGATATGTTCCAGTTAATCAAAGAAAGTCTCCTCCTCGATTAAGCAACAAATACAATTTTCTTGACTTAGCTTATCTTTTCTTAAACTATCTTTTCTTAGAGAAAATTCTGTAGTTCATCCATGGGAAGATAGAATCTCTTGCTTCCAAGGTTGTAAGCCATTCTGTACTTACTGTATTTGAACCTAAAGAATCAAATACTGCTGTAAATGCAGTTATAGACTCCTTAAATCTTCTTTCGGCAAAAATAGGATTTTCTGCAATATCAATTGTTTTAGGTAGTCTAGAACTCTGTGCAAGCATTAATTCTTTGGCACCTAAATTCAAAAGACGAGTTTTTAAACCTGTATCATTAGGGAAACGATCTGCAAGGTCAATCATTCTTTCGCAAGCCTTTCGAATGTATCTCATCATCCAGCAATTCTTACTTGAAAGAAGATTTTCTCCATACCCTTCTCCACATGCGGCAGAATAATATGGACTTATTTTTTCAAGATTAAACTGATCTTCACACATAGAAGCACAGCCAACCAAAGTTAAATCATATTCATTTGCATGTCGTATAAGAGCTTCAAGCCAAATAAGACCTTCATTCCAGTTCTTAAAATATTTGTCTACATCAAAAGCACAAACTTCTGTTACAAATTTTTTGTCTTTTAGATAAAGAGCAGCCTGTGATAAAGTCTGACTTCGATTTTTCAAGAAAGACAAGGCATCTTCATTAGCCTGATTAAAGGCAATTTCTGGATCATAAATCTGTCCATCATCATTTTCAAAATCTCTATTCCAGTATTTAAAACCTGTAGAATAACGACTTCCACCTTCTTCCAAAAGTGGTGTTAATTCAGAAATTTCAAGTTCATATCCAATATCACGATTTTGATTTTTATAAGCAGATTTATAAATTACTCCTTCTTCACCAAGTAACTCATCTTTAACTGCAGGAGAATTTGAAAACAAAACAAGAGAGTTTTCTGATCTACAAGGATAGAATATTCCGCATTCTGGAGCTTTTTCAGCAAGTAAAGTTGATCTTGGATCTAAAATTGTATATGTATACCCATAAGCTTTAATTAATTTTTCAATTCCAGGTGTATAGCCTAATTCTGGAATCCAAAATCCTTCTGGAACAATACCAAAAAACTGGCGGAAAGCATGGAGTCCACATTCAATCTGGGCAGAAATAATTTCCTTCAAATCTGCAAAATGTGGCATAAAAATATCTGTACCACATGTACCCAAAAGTTCTATATAACCCTTTTCAAGATATTTTGCAAAAGCAGGAATTAGTTTCTTTTCATACTTTTCTTCAAACAATTTTTTTGTTTTAAGATTTTCGTCAATATAATTTTGTACAAGTGTCTTTATCTGAGGATTTGAAGAATTTCTTTCAAGTTCCTTTAATCCAAGTTCATTTTTTTTATCAAGCCAGGCAATATAAGAGTCTTGTAATTCTTCATCTGAAAGTAAATTACAAAGGATTGGTGGTAAAACTAAACCTATGCAAAAACTAACATTATCTGCAACTAACCTATCAAGCATTTCAAGCAATGGAATATAGGTTTGTGAAATTGATTCATAGAAAATGTTCAAGATAGGTGCGTTGACATGTGCATCTTCACCTGTATGGCGTATAAATTCTTGATTAGCTTTAATTATCAGGCTTAAATTTTTCTGCATTTCTTAAATCCTTTCTAAAACGAATGTCTATGATTTTTGTAATGTTCTGTTAAGATTTTTTTCATTCCAGAAAGTTCAATTACTGGCGAAAAATCTGTTTGACGACCAAGCTGCAAATCATTCAACATTGCAGCACCCTGAGGAATTGTTATAACAGGTGAAAATGCAAGAACCTTTCCACTTTTTGCAGTTACATAAACCAATTCAATTTTAATATATTTTTTTCCAGCAGGAATAAGAACATACTGTTCCTGAGAGTCACTTGAAGTTTGAACTTCAAAAGCTTCAACAGGCACTGTATCTTTTGGATCCTTTAGGGTACAAATTCTAAGTTTCAAAGTACAATCTGGAATTTCTTTTAACTTTGTTGCATCAGATTCACTGATATTCCAGAAAACAAAAAGCCAGGCAGGATTTCGTAAAACGCCAGAAACCTGAGTTTCGTTATAATTACCTGTAAGAACTTCTGATGTATCAATGTTTTCACCAGTAGAAATTATCATTTCCTCGTCATTGTTATTTGACTCTTCTGCAATAATTTCAAGTAGTTCTTCAATAAGAAAGCGTCTGTCCAAATCCTCAGGTACATCCACGCCATATTCGTCTGCGAGTTGTACTAAATCAGAAAAAGAAAGAGTTTCAAGATATGTGCGACTAATAGCTTCTTCTCTCATAGTTACATCATAATCGTAAAAAAAAAGATAAGTGTCAATATTTCAAACTTGATAAAAATAACATAAAAATTTTAATTTTTTTTGAAAAAAGACTAAAGTATTTTTGCCATACCCCGATATTTAAAACATCTGGTAATAATCTTCGGGTGGGTAAGACATCCAGACACCTGAGTGTTAGAACCGAATTGTTTACTTAATACGTCGAGTCAAGGCACGCATACGCTTAAAGCCTTGACTTCGCCGTTTTTAGGGTTTGTAATAAACCCTAAATAATAAAAGTTGAAAAGTGTGTGAGACTTTTCAACTTTTTTTTTGCTATTTTTCCTATAAATTTGCTTAATAACTATTCTTTTTCAGTCAACTTGCCGATATATTATAAGGGTACATATGGAAACCATTGATCTGGAAAGTCTCCACGAAGATGCCTCATTTTCTGGTGATTTATTAATCGACAGTACATTTCTTCTCTTACCAAAAACTGCTAACGTTTCAGCAGAAATGATAAAGGCCTTAAAATTCTGGGGCTTTAATTCTGTTTTATGCGATGGTACTATAAGCCTTGGCGGTGATATTGGAATTACACCTGTTGATGAAACCGAAGAAGCCGATGAAGAACCTAAGGAAAAAATTGGCGAGAATATAAAAAAGGCAATTGAAGATTCCAAAAATATTCAGCTTGGTAATTCTGATCAGGCTAGAATAGAAATGGTTCAAGGTGTTTATGAAGAATACATGAACTACATTGAACAGGTTTTCACCCATTATGCTACACATAAAGAAATTGATCAGAAAGAAATAGAAGAAACAGTTCAGGAACTTTGTATCTTTATAAAAGAACACAGGCGTTATATTTTACGTGTTAATGCAACAATTGACGCCAGCAAAAAGAACTTCCTTGTAATTCATTCAATGCGTACAACTGTGTTGGCACTTGCAATTGCCCTTCAGTTACACATTCCTCTTTCTAAGATGATTGATTTGGGAGTCACTTGTATTCTTCACGAAATTGGAATGTTACGCATTCCTCCTCAGCTTTACATGACTTCCAGAAAACTTAATCCTAATGAAAAAGCTCAAATTACAAAGCATACACTTTTTGGTTATACAATTGTAAAAGATTTAGGTTTCAGTCTTCCAATCCAGCTGGGTGTACTTGAACATCATGAAAAAGAAAATGGAACAGGTTATCCAAGACACTTAACCGGCGACAAAATTTCTCCTAATGGAAAAATAATTGCTGTTGCCTGTACTTACGAAGCAATTTCTTCACCTCGTTCCTATAAAGATGAACGTTCAACTTTTGATGCCTTAATCGAGCTTATTCAAAATAAAGATCATATTTATGATGATTCAATCTTAAAGGGCTTACTCTATACAGTTTCTCTCTACCCTATTGGAACTTATGTTTATCTTTCTAATAGAAAAATTGCAGAAGTAATTGATTCAAACCCAGAAAATCCAAAATGCCCTGTTGTACAAATGCTTACAGAAAAAGAAGCAGATGGTTCATTAAAAGTTGTACAGACAGGAAAAGATAATGTAACTATTTTAAGAATTCTTACAAAACAAGAAAAAGAAGATATTCTTAAAGTTATAGATGAAAAAGAACACGGAAAACCAATTCCTCTTGAACCTGTTTCAGATAATGAAATTCCAGATATTCCAACAGTTAATACTCCAGCCGACAAAGATAAAGCTGCAGAATCTGTTCAAAAGCCAATTGCTAAACCACAGACTCCAGCTCCAAGTTCTAATACAGTAAATACTGCAAAGCCAAGTCCAAGTCCTGCTCAAGCTACAAGGCCAGTTCAGGCTGCTCCAAAGGTAGAAAAGCCTGCTCCAGAAAGCAAAAACACTAATAATGATAGTGGAGACGGCATGGAATCTGTAGATATTTCTGATTTTATGTAATTAATTCATTAATTAAAGAACATTCTGGTTCTTTCTACATCCTCGTTAAATTTTTCATCAATTACAGGAGGATGTTCATTAAAATATAAGATTTGTTCTAGTTCAGGCTGACATTTTACGCCCCAAATAGGAATTACACTTTCATATTGCTGAAGGAATCCGAATGCCAAAGGAAGGTTATCAATTACCCCACCCCCTAAAGGCTGCATTGCAATAAAACCAACATCATGTTCTTCGCAAAGTTTAACCAGTTCTATTGTTTCATCAGAACTAAGTACACTAAAAGGGAACTGAATTGTTTCATACAAATCTGAAAGAACTGCCTTTTTAGCGGTTTCAAAGTTGGTAGTAACAATTCCAATGTGCTTTATTTTTTTATCTTCTTTAGCTTTTAAAAGGGTATCGTAAATTTTATCGGCTGCACCTGGTAAAGGTAAAAATACCTCAGTTTCAAATTGATAAAGATCCAGGCAGTCGCAGTGCAGCGTCATAAGACTTGTTTCCAAATCATTTGAAATTTCACAATAAGTCTTTGAATTTGTAGTTGTAGAAAGAATAACATTTCTGCGGATGTCGTAAAGGGCATCCCCAAGAAGTTTTTCGCTTTCAGGATTTCGCCTTGAAGTATCAAAGAAATTAACACCTGCATCATAAGCCTTACGAACAATTAAGGCAGCTTCTTCATCACTACCAGCATCGTTTAGACGCATAGCCCCGAACGCAACACGAGAAATGAGAAGATCTGTTTTTCCTAAACGTACATATTCCATATTTTTTAAAGTTTTAGGTTTTAGGTTTTAGGTGCTAGGTGCTAGGTTTTAGGTCCTAGCACCTGACACTTATCTGTTTCTTTCTACAGGTTTATAGTTACGAATTGCTTTCTGAATGAATGGAATCAAATCATCCAAAGCAACTCTTTCCTGCTTCATTGAATCACGGAAACGAACTGTTACAGTGTTGAACAATTCATTCTTAGAACCATCTTCTTTTGTTTCCTGAATTGTATCATAGTCTACAGTTACACAGTATGGAGTACCAACTTCATCCTGGCGGCGGTAGCGTTTTCCTACAGTTCCAGAAACATCGTAATCAGTTACAAAGTCTTCTTTAAGAACATGCTGGATTTCCTTAGCTTTTTCAGCAAGACCATCTTTCTTCATCAAAGGAAGAACTGCAACTGTGATTGGTGCAAGACGTGGGTCGAGGTGGAGGACAGTCCTGTAATCATCTTTTCCATCTGTACCAACGTTTTCTTCTTCGTATGCTTCACAAAGGAACATAAGGAAGTTTCTGTTCAATCCGGCAGAAGTTTCAACTACATAAGGAATGTATTTCTTGTTTCCATCTTCCTGATCGATGTAAGACATATCTTTCTTTGAATAAAGCTGATGCTGAGAAAGGTCAAAGTCTGTACGAGAGTGAATTCCTTCAACTTCTTCAAAACCAATTGGGAAGTTGTAAGTAATATCGTAAGCATCTTTAGCATAATGAGCCAACTTATCGTGGTGGTGCCACTTAAGCTGTTTTTCAGGAATACCGTACTTGAGGTAGAAAGCCCAGCGTTCCTTTCTCCATCTTTCGAATGTTTCATCTTCTGTACCAGGCTTACAGAAATATTCCATTTCAAGCTGTTCAAATTCACAGGTACGGAAAATAAAGTTCTTAAAGATGATTTCGTTACGGAAAGATTTACCAACCTGAGCAACTCCAAAAGGAACCTTCATACGGTTTGACTGAACAATATTCTTGAAATCTGTAAAAATACCCTGACAAGTTTCTGGACGAAGGTAAATTAAGTGTGAATCGTCTGCGATTGGTCCCTGATATGTTTTGAACATAAGGTTAAATTCGCGAACGGCTGTGTACTTGCGGTTTTTGCTTCCACAAGTTGGACAGTTTATATTTGCGTCGATGAAAGCTTTCATTTCATCATGTGTCATTGTATCAACTGGTTTTCCTGGATTAACATCTGGATTTGCAGCAATAAAGTCTTCAATTAATTTATCTGCACGATGTCTTGCATTACATTCAAGACAGTCAACCATTGGATCTGAAAAGTGATCAACGTGACCAGAAGCTTTCCATGTTTTATGATGCTGGAAAATTGCAGAATCAAGTCCTACAACATCATCATGGAGCTGAGTCATATAATGCCACCATGCATTCTGAATATTTCTCTTAAAATCTACACCAAGTGGACCATAATCCCAGGCACCTGCCTGTCCACCATAAATTTCAGAAGCCTGATATACAAAGCCTCTTCTCTTACAAAGACTGATAATTTTATCTAAGGTACATGCGTGTGTATCTTTTTCGTTTGCCATTTTTTACTCCTTTTTCGACTCTGGCGTGGGCCGTTTTAGATATTTTTAAATAGCAGCACAGGTTTGCACTACTTTTTAAAGTTGCTTGTAAAGGTACCATAAAAGGGGGGATAATTTCAATTATACTCAGATAAAGAGAATAAATTATTTATGAACTTTTATTTTCATCATCATCAGCAGCATCAACTTCTTCAAGTTCTACAACTTCATCATTATTCTCCAATGCTTCTTCAGCCTTTTCAACCAATCTTGAATTATAATCTGTATAATCTGGAGGAAGGTTATCTATCAAATCTTTCATATTATTATCCAGACTGTTGAATACAAAATTGTGAATTTTTTTAATGATATCTCGGGATGTTCCATCTACAAAAAGTGCAATCAGAAGCAGGTTATCATTATTTTCTTTTACAGCATAAACAGTAATAGAACACACAAATGAAAAACGTTCCATTGTAATAGAAACGTTATGCATAAATGTATCCTTTTTTATATATTTGGAAAGTTTTAAAGGCAAAACTGCTGCAAAGCCCATAATACTCATATCAATAAGTCTTAAAGAAAAAAGCTGTTCTCCAATAGTCAGATATCCGTTTACATCATTTCTCTCTTTCAAATCCAGACGAATACACTTACGAACACCCTTTGCCCCATTGATACGAAGGATTCCTTCCAACTGTTTTTTAGTTTCTTCAATCTTTTTATCCAGCTTTACAAAACCGCCTGGAAGTTTAAGATTCATAAGAAATCTTTCCTGCTCCTTTGGTTTTGTTTTTACAGACAAAATACCAAGAAAAATTGATTTTAAAGATTCATCCCTTTCAAAAGATTTTATGAAATTAAACCAGCCGTCAATGGTCAAAACATCATCAATAAAAATAAAACAGATGGCATTTTCAAAATGTCTTAAAAGAGGCTTTGCATATGTTAATTCAGTAATCTTATAAACCTCATACTCTTCATTTTTCAATGAATCTATTACATAGTTTTCAATAGACAGAGGAGGATTTAAAAAGAATACTTTTCTTCCCAAAAGGGGATTTTCTCGATTTTCCATAGTATAGACTTATATTTTACCATACCATACTAATTAGTAAATGTTTTTGTATAAATATGAATTCAGACAGTCAGACTAAAAGCTGATAAAACGTTCAAAATTTTCGGAATAATATGATTATTCAGTTTCAGGGTTTTTACCTTCAGTTGCAGATTCTTTTTCATCAGTTTTTTCTTCCGAAGCTGCTTCAACTTTTTCATCTTTATTATCTTCTTTCTTTGCTTCGTTGCTCTCTGCACCATCAGATTTCTCTGACTTTTGTTCACTTTCTTCTTTTTGTTCTGAATTACTTTCAGCAGGAGCATCTGATTCAGCTTTATCGCCAGCAGATTTTTCCTGTTTACCTTTTTCAGAATCTGATGATGAAGAATCGTCCAGTTCTTCTACATCTTCAACAACTTCTTCCTCACTTGCAGAATCATCTTTGAAGCGAACATTGTAATCTGTAAAATCCAGATTAACTGAAGCAATTAAATCCTTCATCCTCTTTTCAAGATTTTCAAAAACAAAATTGTGGATTTTTTGCAAAACTTCTTTAGATGTACCGTCAACTAAAAGAGCAACAAGAATACACTGATCTCCAGCAAGAGTTACACCATATACATTGATTGAGCAGACAAAGGAATAACGCCCCATTGTAATAGAAACATTATTCAAAAAACTTCCTTTCTTAAAATATTTAGAAATGCGGGCCGGCATAACAGCTGCAAAACCCATTTGACTTATATCAATCAATCTAAATGAAAAAAGCTGAGTTCCAAGAGAAAAATATCCGTTTACTTCTTTACTATCTTTAAGTTCTAGTCGAACACACTGGCGAATACCTTTTGCACCATTGATTTTGAGAATACCTTCCAACTGGTTTTTAGTTTCCTCAATTTTTTTATCCATCATTACAAAACCACCAGGTAGTTTAAGGCTCATCAAAAAGCGTTCCTGATCTTTAGGCTTTGTTTTTACAGATAAAACTCCAAGAAAAACTGATTTTAAAGAAGGATCATCCTGGAAAGAGGCAATAAAATTATACCAGGCATCAAGGCTTAAAACATCATCTACAAATATAAAACAAATTGCATTTTCAAAAAGACTAAGAATTGGTTTTGCAGCAGTTACATCTGTAAGTTTGTAAACCTCATACTCCTCATTTTTTAACGCTTCAATTACATAATTTTCAACGGAAAGCGGAGGATTAAGAAAAAATACTTTGCGACCTAGTAAGGGGTTTTCACGATATTCCATAATAGCAATGCATATTTTATCACATCAAAATTAATTATCAATAACCCTTCTAAATTGCTCTTGTGGACATTTTTGAAAAAAATCTTCTATTTTGTTTTTCAAATCATCAATATCTTTTGCATTCAAAAACTGGGTTTGAGCATAATGAGAAAACTTAAAATTTTCCGAATAATAAGTAAAGAATCTTTGCAATCTGGTTTTCCAGAATTCCTTTGGCTGGTAAATTTGAATATCGGTGATGTAGTCAAAGGCCAGCTGCTTCATATCAATTTCTGGAATATCTAACCCCTTTAACTGGGCAAATATCCAGGGATTTTTTACCGCTGCTCGAGAAATCATTACTCCATCAACATCAGGGCAAACTTCCAAAGCATGATTGTATGAAGCTTTATCTTTTATATTTCCATTTAAATAAACTGGAATGCCCTGATTTTTATAACGTTTTGAAAGTTCCTGGCAGTAAAAGTATCGGGCAGGTCTTATAAGTTTTTCTTTTTTTGTTCTAGGATGAAGGGTCAAAAGCTGAACCTTATTTTCTATCAACATATCGCAAAAATTATAAAAACTCTGATCCGTAAAATTGTCATCGCCAAGACGGAGTTTTACACTAAATCTCTTATTATCTCCATTTTCTATATTGTGATTATGGATAACCTGCCCAATAGCCTGAACCATTTCTCTTGTTTCTTCGATTGGTTTAAGCATCCAGCCAATTCCTGCACCAAAACGGTATATATCTGGAGCTGAACACCCCATATTTATATCAAGACCTATACCAGGCAATTTTATAAGAACTTTCGATGCTTCAACCATATTTTTAGTGTCGTGTCCGGTAAGCTGCCAGACAATTTTTTGAGGCTGAGGAGAAGGATTTATATAAAATTTTTCAAAGGGACCTCCGGTAAGAAGTGTTCCTGCATTTATCATCTCTGTATAGTATTCATCACATCCGCCAAATTTTTCTATTAAAATTCTAAAAGCGGGATGTGAAATAGTCGCCATTGGACCACAAATTAATTTCATAATCCTAATATAACAAATAATCGTTGAAATATCAGTGTTTTGGTATTAATTTATAATATAGAATAAAACTATTTTTAGGGGATGTTTTTATGTTTGAAAGAAAAAAGTACAAGGATTTTGCCAAAAAACAGCTAAAAGGACGCTGGACAGTTCCTGTATTAATGACATTGTGTATTTTTGTAATTATGGAACTTTTTTCATTTCCAAATTACATAAGATTTTTTAATTCTGATTTTGTAGATTATATAAATAGTCTTAACTCAGGAAATTTTGATTATCAAACTTATTTCAATTTTATAAATGATATTTCATACAATTCAACATCATTTATTACAAGCCTTATTCAATCCCTTGTTGAAGGAATCCTAACAATGGCTGCTATTGGCCTCTATCTAAAAATGTCACGTTCTCCAGAAGGTGTTTCATTTAAGGTATTTATTGAAGGTCTAAATAACTGGGCAAGAGCAATTCTTGCTACCTTGTGGCAATTTATCTGGGTTTTTCTTTGGTCTTTACTCTTCATTATTCCTGGAATTGTAAAATCTTTTGCTTATTCTCAAATGTTCTATATTTTAAGCGAATACAAAAATGTTTCTGTAACTAAGGCAATGAAAATAAGTATGATTATTACAAAGGGACATAAAGGAGAATTATTTGTAATGGGATTAAGTTTCCTTGGCTGGATGATTCTTTGTGCATTTACCCTTTGTATTGGTTATCTTTGGCTTGTTCCATACATGGAAATGTCTTATGTTAATGCTTATCATGCAATGTTAAAAGAAGCTCTAGAAACTGGAAGAATTAAACCGGAGGATCTAACCGAATAATGAAAAAAGGGTTTAAATCAGGATTAATTGTCCTTATTGTAATTATTTTAATTATTATTGGATTATCAGTTTTTTCTGTAATCCATCCTGTTTCGTATTTTAATTTTTCTGTTTTTGGTGATAGTGAAAACTCAAGTCCTTCTACCATTCAAATAGTTGCAAACGACAACAAAGACAGTAAAAAAACATACGGAAAAAAGTTTATTGCCGCTTTAAAAATAAAAGGAACAATTCAAGAAGCAAATTCTTCTTACAATCAGGCATGGCTTATTTCTACAATAAAGTCTCTTAAAGACAACAAAAACAATGTTGCCCTTGCAGTTTTTATAGACTCACCAGGAGGAGCTGTTTACCAGGCTGATGAAGCATATCTTGCTCTCGAAGACTATAAGACAAGCGGAAAGCCTGTTTATGTGTATCAGGGTTCTATGGCAGCTTCTGGAGGCTACTACATTTCTTGTGCCGCAAACCAGATTTACGCAAACCGCAACACTTTAACTGGTTGTATTGGTGTATTGATGGGAACTTCATTTGATTTAACAGGCCTTTTTGACAAAGTTGGCATTAAATCAGAAACAATACATTCTGGTAAAAACAAAAATATGCTCAACTACAATGAACCTATAACAGATGAACAAAGAGCTATCATGCAGTCTCTTTGCGATGACTGTTACAAGCAGTTTGTAAACATTGTTGCAAAAAGTCGTCATATGCCTACACCAAAGGCTATAGCTTTATCTGATGGTCGACTTTACACTGCAAACCAGGCATTAGAAAATGGTTTAGTTGACCATATTGATTCCTGGGAAAACATGATAAAAGATCTTTCAGAAAAAGAATTAAATATGCCAGGAATTAAGGTTAATACCTATCAGTATTATAAAAAACAAACTTTTGTAGATATGATGATGGGGAAAGCCCATGCAATTTCCAACGCAAATGCAGCTGCAAGTCTAGGCTTACCAGAAGCAGTCATTGAAGATATGAATAATTTTTCTATGACTCCAATGTATTTGTACAAATAATTTTATAAAGGCCTGCTTTTTTACCGTTTACCAGAGTATGAAGGCAGGCTTCTATTTTATATCCCAATTCAGAAACAACTTCATCCAGTTCTTCCTTTCTTGCAGATAAAATAACCATTCTTCCTTCATCCTTTAAAATCCTTTCAAAAGAAGCAAACATTTTTTTGTAAAAAGTTTTTACATCGCCAATATCTTCATAAAAACCCCATGGCGGATCTGTAATTACAAGATTTATAGATTTATCTTCAATATGAGAAAGATTAAAGGCATCTGCCTGGCGTAAATCTAAACATGGATTATCTTTGAGTTGTTTTTTCTGACTGTTCATAGATATTTTTTCGTTATCAATATCTGAGGCATAAAGTTTGGAAAAATGAAACTTTTTTACCAATTGAACAGGAATTGAACCATAACCGCAAAAAGGTTCAAGAATTACATCATCTTTTTGAATATCTGCAAAAGATGAAATTAAATATGCGATTTCTGGTCTGAGTTCTCCTTTATTAAGATTTTTTTCTGTAAATTCACGTTTTGTAATCAACTGTCCACAAAATGCAAAACCTTCCCGTCTTATTGAATACCAGATTTCTGTTGTTGGAGAAAGCCTGTCCAAAGTTAAACGACTATTTTGTAAAACAATTTCCTCTGCCCTTCTGGCAATATTCTTATCAACCTTGGCAAATTGATTTTCTTGACTGAACCTAACTCTGAAAGTACCTTTATTAATAAGGTAATATTTTTTTTCCGATGAAACTGCCCCAACCATAGAAGGAAAATTCAAGCCCTTACCTTTCCAGGTTTTTAAAACAAAAAAAGTATTATTAAAATAAATGATTTTTTCCAGATCCCTGGAATTTCCAGCATATTGATAATGAACAAGTCCATCATAAATAGAAATTATTTTACAAGAAGGAAGCCTTTGTACTAAATCCTTTTTAACAACATCCTGAAATCCTGTAATAAAAGAAGAAACGTATTCAGCCATACCCGAAAGTATATAAATTTCCCAAACTTAAATCCACCATCATAATTCAACCTCCAACAATCCATCCTTTCCCACAACACACATCAACCTCCAACACCCTATCACCTAGCCCCTAGAACCTAGCACCCTACCACCTACCACCTACCACCTAAAACCTAAAACCTAAAACCTAACCCCTATCACCTAAAACCTAGAACCTACAACCTAGCACCTAAAACCTAAAACTAAGACTAGACACTCACAATAAAATCAATTATAGTATGAAGATACACGCTATATGTTAGAAATGTGTTCTGTAAACAAAGTTGTTTAACAACAACACTAGGAGGATAATTGGCATACGTGAATAATAACAATAACAATAAGGGGCAGCGAATTAATGAAATGATTCGTGTGCGTGAGGTACGTCTTATCGATGATGAGGGCAATCAGCTAGGAATTGTAGCAACACCAGAAGCACTCAGAATGGCACAAGATAAGGATCTTGACCTTGTTGAAGTTTCACCAAATGCTAACCCACCGGTTTGCAAAATACTTGATTATGGCAAATACAGATTCGAACAGGAAAAAAAGCTCCGTGATGCCAAGAAGAATCAGAAAGTATTAAAGTTGAAAGAAATCCGCATGCAACCAAAAATTGGTTCAGGAGATCTTGATACTAAGGCCAAACATATACAGGAATTCCTTAATGAAGGCGATAAGGTTAAGGTTACAATCCGTTTCCGCGGACGTGAACTTGCTCATACCGACCTTGGTTTTGAAGTTCTGAATGAGGTGTTAAAGCGACTTACCTCGGCGTACAACATTGACAAGCCAGCCGCTATGGATGGAAGAAATATGTCAATGACAATCTCAGCAAAAGCCGCAAAATAAGAGGTTTAGAAAATGCCTAAGATGAAGACAAAGAAGTCAGCTGCTAAACGTTATTCTTTAACAGGCACTGGCAAAGTAAAACACAAGAAGCAGAACCTTCGTCATATTTTGACAAAGCGTTCACCAAAAAGAAAGAGAAATCTTCGCGCAGCAGGTTATGTTGCTGAAGCAGATGCAAAGAAAATCAGAAAGCAGATGCTTCCATACGGTTAATGAGGTGAATAAATGTCAAGAGCAATAGACGGAACAAAAAGAAAGAATCGCCGCAATAAGATTTTGAAACTTGCTAAAGGTTTCCGTGGCGACAGAAAATCAAACTATAAACCAGCAAAAGATGCTGTAACAAAAGCACTTGATCACGCTTATGTTGATCGTCATGACAAGAAACATGAATTCCGCTCATTGTGGATTGCTCGTATTAACGCTGCAGTTCGCGAAGAAGGAATCACATATTCACAGTTCATTAATGGAGTTAACAAAGCTGGTATTAAATTGAACCGCAAGGCTCTCTCTAATATGGCTATTGAAGACCCTACAGCATTTAAGGCAGTTGTTGAAGCTGCTAAAAAAGCTATTAAGGCTTAACTTTTATAAAGGAAGTTAATCTATGATTTCACTTGATCAGGTATATCTTCTGGAACAAAAGGTAGAAAGTGCTGTTGCAAAAATACAACAGCTACAAGCTGAAAACGATGCTCTTCGCAACAAATGTGCAGAGCTCACAAATGCGCTTTCAGCAAAGTCGGAGCAACTAACTACCATTGAAACAGATCAAGACCAGATTGAAAGTGGAATCAAAAAAGCACTTGACCGCTTAAGTTCAATTGAAAATTCAGTACTAAAAACTGTTTCTGCAATGGCAACAAGCGGTCAAGCTGCTCCTACCTCTAATCAAACTGTAAGACAAACAGTTATTCAAAAAGAAACTCCAAAACAGGAAATTAATTTAAATCAAAATCAAACAAGTTTTACAGCAAAAGAAGTTGCTCCAAAAGAAGAACTTTCTCCAAGCTTTGCAACAATGACTCAAATGTTTGATGACAAAAGTCCTGCACAAACGCCAAATCCTGAGGCTTCAATTCCTGAAACACAGTATACAGAAGCCGAAGATAATTCAAATACTAATCCCTTAATGAATCCTTTTATGCAGTATGATGATTCAAACGGGGCTTCTGATGAAATTTTTCAAGAAGATATTCCAGATGAGGAAGAAGACAACCAGGAAGATGACCTGGGCTTCGATATTTTCTAATGGGCAAACTTCATATTGAAATGCTTGGATCAAATTTTACAATCCAGGCAAATGGCGATGATCAATATTTAGAAAAACTCCTGGGATACTACAAAAGAATTACAGAAGATGTAAAAAAAATCGATTCTATTAAAAATCCTCTCCAGGTGGCAATTCTTTCTGGCATTATAATTTGCGATGAATTATACAAAGAAAAACAAAATAAAGTTGCTATGGAAAACGGGGACTACAAGGCTGTTGAAAACTCTATGGATACACAGGAAATAGAACGTAGAACTGCCGAAATGATCAGCAAAATCGATAAGGTATTATAATTGGCAAAAGAAATCAGTATTTGGATAGATGCCGACTCCTGCCCCACTCTTGTAAGAAATCATGTAGTAAAAATGGGTAATCGCTTAAACTGTAAGGTTTATTTTGTTGCAAATAAATATATTCCTTGCAATCAAGATGGACAATTCCAAATGATTATCTGTAAAGAAGAAAAAGATTCTGCTGACAATTATATTTTTGATCATGTTGCAGCAAGTGATTTAGTCATAACTCGAGATATTGTTTTTGCCAAAAGACTTATTGAAAAAAACATTTGTACTATAAATGACAGAGGACGAATTTTTGACAAAAATAATATAAAAGAACTACTTTCTACCCGTGATTTTGACTTACAATTGGCAAATATAGGACTTGTAAAACACTACAATGAAGGATATGACAAAAAAAAGTTCGCAGCTTTTGCGAACTCTTTTGACAAGGTAATCCATAATTTATTGAAATAAGCTTTAAATTAATCTTCCGGATCATCAGGGTAAGCCATTTGAATAGAACAAATACGGTCTTTTACCTGAATAAAAGCAAGTACAACTTCTGGATCAAAATGTGTGCCAGATGAGTTTTGAATTTCTGCAAAGGCATCTTCAATTGACCAGGCTTCCTTGTAACAACGCTTATGACTCAAGGCATCAAATACATCTGCAACAGCTACAATTCTTGCACTCAAAGGAATATCTTTTCCAGTTAATGGAGGACAAATAGGAAGAACACCTTCCTTTATATCAAACTGATTAAGTTTAATATCTCCTGGATATCCAGAAGGACCACCGTCCCAACGATCATGATGATGAAGTGCAATTTCCATAGACATTCTATCAAGAGGAGACTCAGGTGGATCAAAAAGCTGAGCACCAATTACAGTATGTCCTTTCATAATATTTCTTTCTTCATCAGTAAAACGAGGGAAAGTCTTTTTAAGAATAACATCAGAAATACCAACTTTTCCAACATCATGAAATTTAGCGGCAATCTTTAAGTTATCTCTATATGAATGAATTTCTTCTTCTGGAATATTATGATTAAAGGCCCAGCGGTCGTAGATTTCAAGTGAATATGAAGAAACTCTTTCAACATGTGGATAAGTTTCTTTTGGATCACGAAATTCTGCCATTTTAAGCATACGTTTTACCATATTTGAAGTAAGGTAAGCGTGTTGTAAGGCCTGTACCGCACTAGATGCAAAATGGGTAATTAAAAGTTCTGCTTCTTCATCAAAAGCAATAACTCTGCCTTCTTCATCTTTTGCATTGATAATCTGAAGAACTCCAAGGAGATTTCCATTAGCCATTTTTAATGGCAGGGTATACATAGATTTTGTATGATAATCGGTAGTAAGGTCTGTATTTTTATTGAACTTGTATACAGTATCTTCTGGAAGAGCATAACAATCTGGAATATTAAGTGGCTGTCCAGTAAGTGCAACATAACCACAAATCTGTTTTTCGTTGATTGGGAATGAAAAACATGTATATGGAAGCTTATCTCCAGGAGCTAACTCCTTAAGATGAGTATCATTCTGTCCATATTTAATTTTAAGTTTGTCACCTTCTACTACATAAATAGAACCAGCATCAGCATTAACGATATGACGAGTTTCTGTAAGAATACGCTCCAAAAGAACATCAACATCCTGTATTTCTCCTAGTTGACGTTCAATTTCTATAATTTTTTGTAACTTATCATCATTTCTGTTTACTTTTGCCATAGTATTTTATTATCCTAAAAGTTGCGTAAAAATCAAGACATAATAGTTATTTGTTTTTGCAAAATTGTAAAAAATATTGGTCCTGCTCCATTTTCTTTATCTGGCAAAATCTGGTAACCATACTTTGTTTTTTCAAAACCAGGAAGTTGAATATTTGTACAATTTTTTATTTCATCTAACTGAGGATCTGGTTCAAGAAGCTTAAATGCATTTCCATCTTTATTAAATTTTTTGTAAAGTCTTTCAATCATTTCATCATTTTCTTGGGGACAAAGGGCACAAGTTGAATATAAAAGTATTCCACCAACAGCTAAAAGTCTGTAAGCAGATGATAAAAGAGCCCACTGCTCCATACTTACCGTTTTAATTCTAGAAAGTGACCAGGTATTCAGGTATTTTGGGTCTGCAATTACATGTCTTTCAGAAGAACATGGGGCATCTAAAAGGATACGGTCAAAACATTCACTTTGTCGTTTACACCAGGTTGCTCCATCACTGCAGGAAACTGTAATTCTTTGCGAAATTTCTGATGGAAGACAAGTTTCTACAACAGTTGCAAGCCTGTGTTTTCTTTCGGCGGAACGTTCGTTGGAAGAAAGTCTGGCATCTTCATCCATTCTTGAAGCTAAAACTAAAGTTTTACCACCTGGGGCGGCACATAAATCCAAAATATTTTCTGCACCTTTTAATGGCAGACAAAGAGCCGCCAGAACTGATGCTGAATCTAAAAAGTATTCTTTTTGGGCACCTGGAACATGATAAGAAACAGCCTGATTTTCCTTAAAAAATGCCTCTTTTAAAGCAGGCCATCGTTGTCCGTAAAGCTCTGAATAGTATGTTTCGAAGCCTTGAGAACCAAAAAGTTTTTCTTTTTTATTTTCTTTATCACCTGATTTTTTCTTCATTAAACAATTCTCTTAAACAATTTCTTCTATAAAAAATCTAACTTTATTCCAGCACAAACAAACCTGCTTTTTCTTTATATTCAAGTATTCGTAAAAGTGCCTGATCAATTTTTTTGGCAAAGTCCGAATCTTCCTGGGCTTTTTTATAAATTACCCTGGCAGCCTTACCAAAACGTTTTTCCGAAATCATTATACAGTCAACGCCTGCATCAATTGCCATTAAAGCAGCTTTCTCTGGAGGGTATCCATTATCTGCAAGGGCACCCATAAAAATATCATCAGAAAAGATTATGCCCTGGTATTTGTAGGTATTTCTAAGAATATCAGTAACCCAAACTTTTGATAGACAGGCTGGAACTCCAGGATCAATTGCAGAAGTTCTGGCGTGAGACATTAGAATGGCACTTGGATTATATTTTAAAATTTCTTCAAAAGACCTAACAGATTCCTTCAAGTCTGCTTCAGATAGTTTTATTTCTGGAAGACCTGTATGAGGATCTGTGTTAGTGTTTCCAGGAAAATGTTTTACTACAGTTGCAATATGATTATTTTCGTAGGCATTTACGCAGGCACGACCATAATTCAAAACCTGTTCAAAAGAACCAAAACTACGGCCGTCCAAAAAATCTTCGTTATCGGGAGTACAAACTTCTATTACAGGAGCAAGATTCATATGAAAGCCCATAGACTGCATTTGCAGGGCCTGTTCCCTGTATATTTCATAAGATTGAGCAATTGAATTATTTTTTGCCACATCCTGATTTGAAGGAAGTTTTGTATTTAATTTTTTAAGGCGACTAACCCAACCACCTTCCTGGTCTACAGCAAGATAAGGGGGAATTATTTTGTTTTGCCTGCAATAGTCGTTTATTGAATTATTAAAATCTTTTTGAGCTTGAACAGAATCAGCTATATTATAAGAAAAAAAGAGGTATCCGCCGGCAACAAGAGGCCTTTCTTCATCATCATCTTTATCTGTTATAGCCTTCATATTTTCGTAGGTACGGAATTTGGTATTTCCTTCAAGATTTTCTATAAAAAGTTGAGCAACCTTATTTTCCAGAGGCATATTTTTTATATAGTCTGTAAGTTTAGCCTGGTGGATTTTTTGATTTTCAATTATATATGAATTAAAATTACTTTGAGTTTGATGATTTATAATTTCCTTCTTTGTCTGTTTATCTGTACAGGAAATAAAAAAAAGAGGGATTAAGAAAAACAAAATACTTCTGAACTTCATAAGACAATTATAACAAAAATCACTTCTATTGAGTAGAGAATTGCAGGTATTTGATTGAGCTACTTATTTACTATATAATATATATTTATGAAGCGTATTGCAGTAATTACAGGAGCAAGTTCAGGTCTTGGTAAGGCATTTGCCCAGCAGGTAAGTCAAAAATATACTTTTGATGAAATTTGGATTTTGGCCCGTCGCGAAGACAAACTCAAAGAACTGGCAGATCAAATTAATTCGAATGCAAAGTTTAAAACTGTTAGACCTGTAGTTATGGATGTTTCTGGACGACAAGGTGCAGAAGCTTTTAAGGCCTTTCTTGAAGAAGAAGACAAAAAACTAAAATCTATTGAAAGTGGAATTGAAATTGGTCTCTTAATCAACAATGCAGGTTTTGGAACTTACGGTCCTTTTGAAGAAACTTCGATTAATCGCGAAATGGACATGATTGACCTAAACTGTACCGGCCTTACTGGAATGTGTGGAATTGCTCTCCCCTATTTAAAAAAAGGTTCTGTCATAATCAATACTTCATCTCTTGCGGCTTTTATGCCTCTTGGTAATTTTGCAGTTTACGGAGCTTCTAAAGCCTATGTACTTAGTTTTTCAATTGCACTAGCAGCTGAACTAAAAGATAAGGGGATAAAGGTATGTGCCCTCTGTCCAGGTTCTGTAAGTACTGAGTTTGCAAATGTTGCATCTAACGGTGCCCGCAAAGAAGTAAAAGGTGGCATTAATCCAGACAAAGTTGTTGCCCAGTGTTTGAAGAGAGCCTTTAAGGGCAAAAAGATTTCTATGTATAGACCTAAATGGCGTTTTACAGCTTTATTAAGCAGATTTGTAGGCCGTTATTTAGTTGCTAGATATACTTATAAATACAATAAAAGACCTCACAATCCAGATGAGGATATTAAAAAATCGGATGGGGAAATTTCTATTTCAGATTATATGTAGGGGTAAAATATGATTAACAGTGCTCTTTTTACAGATTTTTATGAATTGACTATGGCCCAGGGCTATTGGAAGGACAATATGAATCAGAAGGTTGTATTCGATATGTTCTTCCGAAAAAATCCATTTAATGGAGGATTCTCAATTCTTGCAGGAAACGAAACTTTAATGGATATCATTGAAAACTTTCGTTTTAGCGAAGAAGATATTCAGTATCTTGCAGACCAGAAAATCTTTGAAGAAGGATTTTTAAATTACTTAAAAGATTTCCATTTTACTGGGGACCTTTACACAATGGATGAAGGAACTGTTATATTCCCTCAGGAACCTTTAGTTCGCATTCACGCAAACTTGATTGAAGCTCAGATTTTGGAAGGTCTTGTTCTTAATCATGTAAACTTCCAGTCTTTAATTGCTACAAAAACAGCCCGCATTTGGCTTGCAAGCAAAAAAGCTCCTATTATGGAATTTGGTTTACGCCGAGCTCAGGGGCCAGATGGTGCTATGTCGGCAACAAGAGCTTCTTACATTGGTGGTGCAGCAGGAACTTCAAACACTCTTGCAGGTAAAGAATACGGCATTCCTGTTATGGGAACTATGGCTCATTCTTGGATTATGTCTCATTCATCTGAACTGGAAGCCTTCCGTGAATATGCAAAAATCTATCCTACAAACTCTGTATTCCTAATCGATACTTACGATACTTTGAAATCTGGAATTAAGAATGCAATTATTGCTGGTGGAGAACTGGTTGAAAAAGGCTACAACTTTGGTGTTCGTCTTGATTCTGGTGATATTGATTATTTGACCCGCGAAGTTCGCAAGGAACTTGATAGAGCTGGTTATCCTCAGGCTAAGATTTCGGTTTCAAATGAATTAACCGAAGAAATTATTTCTACACTTGTTGCTCGTGGAGCTCCAATTAACTCTTGGGGTGTTGGAACTCACATGGTAACTGGTGGTAATGAATCTTCTTTCACAGGTGTTTATAAACTTGCGGCACGTCATGATAAAGAAAGCGACAAGATGATTCCTGCAATGAAATTCTCAGATAATCCAGCAAAGACTACAAACCCTGGAATTAAGAATGTGTACCGCCTTTACGATTCAAATGGAATGGCTTTGGCAGATATTCTGGCTCTTGATGGTGAAACTATTGAAGCTGGAAAAGAATATCGCTTCCATCATCCTATGGTTGATTACCGTCAATTTACATGTAAAGCTGCAAAAGTTGAACCTCTTTTGAAAAAACGTATAGAAGACGGAAAAAGAATTACAAAACGTCTGCCAGATAACGAACAACTCAAAATAAGCAGAACTACTATGCAGAGCCAGCTTGAAACTTTTGATGAATCTTATAAGAGAATATTAAATCCACATATTTATAAAGTTTCACTTACAGAAAAATTAATGGAACTGAAAAAGGATTTTATTGAGAAAAATATGTGTAAGGCCACTGGTGGCCGTTGTTAAATAGCAAAGCGTTAAAAAAATTGCGAAAGCAATTTTTAGCTTTACCACATTTAAGGTAAATAAAGCGGCTGTATGTTTTTCATCGAAGCAAACAGCCGCTCTTTTTTTGCTTCATCACCATCTGTTAAAGTTTCAAGTTTAGCTCTTGCCTCTTTACGGGCAGAATTATCCTGAAAGTTACAGGTGCAGGTATAGCCCGCATATCCTCCCTTCTGAGCTTCTTCAATCAGGCGGGATTCACTTACATAACACAAGGGACGAATGACCGTAACAGGAAAATTGTCATACTTTAGTTTTGGTGGCATAGATGATAATTCACCCTTGTTCAACATATTCATTAAAAGAGTTTCAAGCATATCATCCATATGGTGGCCAAGGGCAATTTTGTTGTAGCCGTTTGCAATGGCATAATTCAAAAGCTCAGTGCGGCGCTGAGTAGAACACCACCAGCAGCTCATCTTCTGCCCAGGTTTTACTCGTTCCAAAACATTTACATTAAGCTGCTCAAAGGGAACATTCCACTCGCGGAACTTATCCATAATCCCTTCTGGAAAATCTGGTGCAAAATCACTTTTAATAAAAAGAGCTTTATACTCAAAACTTGTATCAAGATTCCCTGAACGCACAGGCCTTTTTGCCCTATCAGAAAAATATTTTATAAGGGCTGTAGAATCTTTTCCGCCACTAGCTCCAATAAGAATGCGGTCACCTTTTTCTATCAGATTGTAGTCAAAAACTGCTTTATCGATGAGACTTGAAAGTTTGGGAGGCTTTTTCATAGGGTTGTATTATAACATAAACTCTGTAGAAGTTTATATCTTTTTCAAAATCTGTTTTCCTGCTTTATAAAAACAAAAACTTAGAATTCCACTTAAAATTTTATCAACAAAGTTTTCCACCAGCCCTGCAAGATTATTTACAAAAAATAAGTTGGGAATTACGATATACATTCCCTGAACAACTGTATTTGCACTGGGACGACCTGTATTTGCGGCAAAAACTAAATCAGCAATAATATTACCTAAAATCGCATTTGAAATAGCAGCCCAAAATCCGGCCCATAGAAAAGCTTCAAAAGAAAAAGATTCATATTTAGGAAAGGATTGTCTTCTATAATAAAAGAACACAAGCCATGCAAAAACTGCAGTACAAATATGACAAACAGAAAACAAAATTGAACAGTGGGTAAAAATACTAAGAACTATATTTGATAAAAGGGCACATACAATTGCGGGTATTAATCCGCATAAACTTGCCAGACCTATTGTTAGTAAAGAATCAAGATAAAGCGGAAACACAAGGATTTCTGCAAGAACAGACCCTGCATAGTTTACAAAAATGCAAAACACAGTAGCTAGAAAAATAAAAATCACTCTTATAAAATTAATTTCTTCGTATGAGAAAATACCGAATAATTCTTGTTGTAAATCTGCTTTCATAATTAAATTATTACTCCAAGTTTTCTAGAGGCACGTAAAAGTTCAAGTCTATCTTTTATACCAAGTTTTTGATATATGATTGACTTCTGATTGATTACAGTTTTTTCAGATTTTCCTAAAAGTTTTGCAATTTCGCTGGTACTTTTTTCTTGGGCCAAAAGAAGAAAAACCTCCTGCTCTTTTGGAGTAAAGGTTTTATAGTTTTCAAAAAGTTCCTGAACGCGAAGTTCTTCATAATCTGTATTAGAACCCTTGTTTTTTGAAATTAAAGATTGCATCACTTCTTTTGCAGCTTTGTTGTAATACATACTTCCATCAGAAACGAACTCAATTGCTTTTTCAATTTCTCGAACTTCACAGTCTTTTGTAATATACCCCTGAATGTTTTTCTTTAAGGCCGCTTCAATATGAAGCATATCTGAATACATTGTGTAAATGATTATGTTTAACTGTGGAACAATTTTTCTAAAATCGTCAATAAAATTCAGACCGCTTTCACCATTAATATTTATGTCTAAGATGGCGTTTTTTATATCACTATTATTATTGAGAATTTCTACTGCTTCTTCTTTGGTAGAGGCATTGTAAAATTTAAGATTCTGGTTTTCCTTGCTTAAAAGAAAACTAATTCCATCGCGTAAGCCGGAGTGATCATCAACGAACAATATTTTTAATTGTAATTGCAATTGTGGTTCCTCCCTTTCCAGAAATTTCTACAGTACCACCAAGTTTTTCAACTCTGGAACGGATATTTACCAGGCCATAATGATTTTTTTCATCAACCTTTTTTGTTGTAATTTCTACTTCAGAAAAGCCCAGTCCATTATCTTCAATAATAAAACGGATAAATGAACCAATATCAGTAATTTTTAATGTAAGGACAGTAGCCTTTGAATGTTTAAAACAGTTGCTCAAAGCTTCCTGCAGAATTTTAAGTAACTCCATTTGAGTGTCAGCAGAAAGTCCTTTAATAAGTTTGGAGGCACACAAGAATTCGGTTTTAATTCCAAAGTTTACCTCAAATGATTTTAAGTTTTGCTGAATAATTTCTTCAAAGTTTTGATTAAAGTCCAAATGGGTAGAATCAATCATATATCGAACTTCTTTAAATGCCTGTTCTGAATAATAAACAGCTTTTTCCTTTTCATCATTCTGTATAAAAAGTTTTAAGGCGGCCAGATCTTGGGCTACTCCATCATGCAAATCCTGACTAAATTTTAGTTTTGCTCTATTAAGACTCTGTATTCGTAAAAGTTCATTTTTTTTGCTTAAAGTTTTATACAAAACAAGAACACTGGAAATCAAAAGTAGAAAAAATGAAGAGATAAAAAGACAGTCATAACCAAAGTTAATGGATTTTTGATTAAGACGAATTAAATTTACAAGACGAAAAACTTCTTCAAAACTGTTCTCGGTTTCATTTTCTAATTCACTAAAAATTTTAGAAACAACATTAAACTGGTTTTCAATTTCTTCACTATAGTATGTAAATGGTGCAAGTTGCTTTTTAAGTGAAACAAGCTTTTCATCCTTATTCTCTATAATAAGACTATTAATAATAGAAATTATTTCATCATATTTTTTTTGTGACTCTATTTTCAAATAAACTGTAAAGACAAAAATCAAAAGAGAAAGAGAAATAAGAATATATTCGATTTTGAAAACATTTTTAATTTTCATAAGATCATTATAGCATACTTCATCTTTTACGTTCGGGAACTTTTCCCGAGTGTATATAGGATTTCAAACTCAAGACAATTACTTAAAAATCTATATATTGTGTAAGCAAGTATAAAAGCAAGAAAGAGTTTTTAATTAAAAATATTCACACAAGGTATTATAATGAAACGTTTTTTAATTGTAATTTCTTTTTTATCTCTCTGTTTCCTTTGTTCCGCAGAAGATAATTCCTCAATTCCACGATATAAGGGCTTTGCCGCAGGTGGAGACATTCTCAGTCAATTTGCAATTGGTGATTACTCAAAATTTGCAATAATGAATCTTGGAGCATCTCTTACCGGAGAATATACAATTCCACTTGAGCTTCCAAAGAATATGGATTTAGGGTTGGCGGTTCGTGCAGACTTTGCCCATGTTTTTGTAAAATCTGGACAGAAATTAAAATCTGATGAAGAAATCCGTGCATTTGGTGCAGCCTGGCTTCGCATTCCTTTTATTTTAGGAAATCAGTTTTTTGCTTTTCAACCGGAGATTGGAGGCGGCCTTTCTGTATTCCTTTCAAATTACGAGAGTGGAGGACAGATAAAAAGCGGAACGTATCTTTCTCCTCTTATAAGTATTGCTCCTTCTTTCCGCTGGATTCCACCAAAAGTCCAGCAGCTCGAAGTAGAAGCCTCTCCACTCTTTACACTTGTTCCAGAAAATTCAAAAGCTACAACATTGCTTGGCTTAAGGTTGGGCGCAATCTGGCACTTCCAGATGAAAAACGATAACAGTGCAGAAGAAAAGAAAAAGGCTAAGCTTGAAAAGGCAGAAGAGAAACGTCAGAAAAAAGAAGCTGGACGTCTGGAAGCAGAAGAAAAACGAAGAAAAGAGGAAGAAGAACGTCTGGCTGCTGAAGAAAAACGTCGCGAACAAGAAGAAGAGGAACGCCTCAAAGAAGAAAGACGAAGACGAGAAGAAGAAGCCGAACGTGCTCGCCTCGCAGAAGAAGAAAAACGCCGCGCCGAAGAGGAAGCTGAAAAAGCTCGCCTTGAAGAAGCTGAACGCAAACGCAAGGCTGAAGAAGAGGCTGAAAAAGCACGCCTCGCAGAAGAAGAAAAACGCCGCGCCGAAGAAGAAGCTGAGCGTGCACGTCTGGAAGAAGATGAACGCAAACGTAAGGCTGAAGAAGAGCGCAGACTTGCAGAAGAAGCCGAATCTGAAGAAATAGCAGAGAAAGAGCCTGAAACAGAAGAAATTATAGAAGCTGAACCTGAGCCGGAAAGCCCATTAGAGCCTGCCCAGCCGAAAATCATTACAGAGCGTCTTGTTCTCAAACGTATTCTCTACTTCAGCAAGAATGGTGCCGTATTTACAGGCCTCAGCCGCGAACAGATTCGCCAAAACGAAAAGACAATTGATGAAGCCGTAGAACTCATCAAAAAACATCCGGAATGCACAGTATTAATAGAAGGTTATGCAAACAACATCAGCGGAAGCGAAGAAGAAGACCGCACAGCCTGTATGCCACTTTCACTGTGGCGTGCAGAATACATAAAGAAAGAACTCAAAAAACGCGGAATTGATGAAGATAAAATTGAAACTGTAGGAAAAGGCGGAGCAAATCCTCTTGCAGACAAAGCAGACCGCAACAACTGGTGGAAGAACCGCCGCGTAGAATTCTTAATCACATACGAAAGCGAGGTTGAAAATGAATAGAAGAAATCACCATCTCTTAAAAACAGGAATAAAACTCTTTGCAACTCTCTTTATCATATTTGTAGCAATAGAGTTTACAGCATGTTCAAATCATATTATGGATATTACAGAAGCTCTTCCGCAAGTGGAAGAATCAAAGGAGTCAAATAATAAAGATAGTGAAAAAACTACAGAAAATGGTGGTGGTACTGCAAGTGGAGGCGGCACAACAAGTGGCACTCCAGCCGAAGGTGGCGGGGGTACAACAAATGGAGGCGGTTCAAGCGGCGGATCTAATGGAGGCTCAAACGGTGGGGAAACGCCACCTCCTTCTACACCTACCCCAGGTGCAGCTACATACAATATTACAGTTGCAAGTGGAATTGAAAATGGAAGCATAAGCGTAAGCAAAACCACAGCAGCTGCGGGTGAAACTATTTCAATTACAGTTAATCCAGCTTCTGGTTATGAACTTGAAACAATTACAGTAAGAGATTCAAGCGGAACCTCCCTTACAGTTACAAACAACACTTTTGTAATGCCAGAAAGTAATGTAAGTGTAAATGCATCGTTTAGAGTTACTGTAACTTACTATAACATAAGTATTGAAAGTGGTATTCCACACGGAACAATAACTGTAGATAAAACTACAGCAACTGCGGGTGAAACCGTCACAATTACAGCAACTCCTGATAATGGATACGATATGGCATTTTTTTATCTAAGTAAGTTACCTTTTACCGCATCAAGCCGGCAAAAAATCATAGGCTACTCTTTCATAATGCCATCTTACGACGTATCAATATCTACACAGTTTCTTCCAGCTACAATATCACTTAAGGAAGGAGGTAATTTTAGAACTAATACAACTATCACAATAGGTTATGAATCAATGACAAAATTCTTACATAGTACGACACCTCCAGAAACAGGAACTTATTTTTATAACATAGCTTCAGATGAATGTATGCCATGCTATATATGGAAAGAAGGATCCACGTTATATTATTACGCGAAAGGCTATACAGACACATATCCACCTGTAAAAAAAATATTACTAAAAAATGGATATAATTTTTCTGGATTTTGGGCTGTTACTGAAATTGATCTTGAATACTTTGATACTTCGAATGTTACTAGCATGTCTTCTATGTTTAGTGGGTGCCATAAACTTACATCATTAAATCTTGAGAATTTCGATACTTCAAATGTAACTGACATGAGTTATATGTTCTATGATTGCTGTGACCTTACATCATTAAATCTTGAGAATTTCGATACTTCAAATGTAACTAACATGAGTTATATGTTCTCTGATTGCTATAAACTTACATCATTAAATCTTGAGAATTTCGATACTTCAAATGTTACTAATATGAAAGAAATGTTTTATTATAATTACACACTTCAAACTATAACAGTATCATCAAGATTTGTATTAACAAATGTCATAAGATCCAATGATATGTTTTATCGTTGTTACGAATTAGTAGGTGGAAGTGGAACTAAATGGAATAGTTCACATTTGAATATAGAATACGCCCGTGTAGACAATCCACCAGATGCGCCAGGATATTTCACACTTAAACAGTAAAGAATGCAGATGATGCTTCAGAATCATTAAGGAGACACTAAATTGAACGAGAAATCATGGACTAAACAAATCTGTAATATATTAAACGAGGAATTTACTAATAAAAAAATGAATCTCCATGCAGAAACTTTAAAAAAGCTTCCATATGAAAAAACACTTTATTCTTTTAATCAGAATTGGAAAGCAAATTATTCTAAAGAAATAAATTATGAAACAGATTTATTTATATATGAAATAAAAAATAATTTAATAATTCCACGTATAGTAATTGAAGCAAAATTCAAAAATATAACGACACATGATGCCATAACTTATAATTTCAAAGCTAAAGAGCATAAAAATATTATACCCTTTCTTAGATATGGAATTATGATAGGTAATAATAAAGAAAAGACTTTATCATGGAAAATATTCAATCATGGGGAAAATTTTGATTTTATGTATAGTTTCAAAAAACAAAGTCCAGATTCATCTGAACGTAAAGAATTTCTTGAAATAATTTATAACGAAATAAAATATAGCAAAGAATATGAGACAATTATACAAAGCAGAGGAAAAAAATCAGGTATTCATTTATTTGAAAAAAGTTTGAAAATTAAATAAAACTTTTAAACGCATTTTACAATCGCAGTAAAAAACTCTGCACTCCACAAATCCAGTTTACGTTCGTCCTGAATAAAGGGGCGAACGTCTTTTTTTGCGGCTTCAAAATCAATTTCTTTGAAATGTTCGCTATTGACTGTTTATTTATCAACTAACTGTTTTACTTCATTTATTTCCTTTATGAGCTGTTCTGTTGTAGGCAAATAAAAATTATATTCACTTGCATGAATTGTAGAATTATCTTCTGGGAGAGACATTTTTACTACTGTATCATTTTTTAAAGCACACAGAAGAATGCCTATTGTTTTATTTTCTTCCGGTAGTTTTTCATTACGGTCATAGAAATTTACATACATCTGTAGTTGTCCTAAATCTTGATGTGTAAGTTTTCCTGTTTTTATTTCAACAATGACAAAGCATTTCAAAAGGCGATTATAATATACCATATCTATAAAGAATTCATCATCTTCTATCAAAATTTGTTTCTGTCTAGCAACAAAAGAAAATTCTTTACCCATCTCAAGCAAAAAATCTGTTATATGAGAAATGATTGCACTTTCAAAATCTTTTTCAAAATACTCAGCTTTTCTTTCTAATTCTAAAAATTCCAAAATCATAGGATCTTTTATTATTTCTTTTGGTGATTCCGGAATTCGTTCTTTTCTAGCAACTGCCAGAACAGCTTCCTTATTATTACTAAGCAGAAGCCGTTCATACAACTGACTATTTATTTGTCTTTCAGTTTCTCGTGTAGTCCAGCCATTGTTTACGGATTCTAATTCATAATATTCACGTTTGTCAGGATCTGATATCTGTATTAATCTTCGATATTGACTCCAGTTCAATTGCGACCGCAGTGTGGTCGCAATTGGATACAAACAATAAAATTGTCTCGCTCGTTCTAATTGCCGTTTATTAAATCCACTCCCATATTCAGATTCAAGCTTTTCTGCAAGTTTTTTTATCAGATAGCTTCCATAATCCGCTCTTTCTTTTTTCTGCTGTTCTTCTTCAAAAATTCGTCTTCCCAAACTCCAATACATCTGTACTCTGCAAAAGTCAACACTCTTTACCGCATTACTGCGTGAAAACTCAATAATTTTCCTCGCATCATCTAAAATATTTAATGATTTGATATGAAGTAATTCATTTTTCATATTATCCCCCAACAAAACAAAAAAAAATGGCTGAACGCTTTTATGCATTCAGCCATTAAATACTTCATATATAATATAGACTCAATTAACACATTTTTGACAAAATTTTCTAAAAAAATCCCTAAAAAAAACACTTTCCGAAGAAAGTGCTTTTATGGATTGCTTCGGCCCTGAGCCTCTCAATGACGGACATTATCTGTCATTGAGAGGAGCGTAGCGACGTGGCAATCTATATTAGAATGAACCAGCTACTGCTACAGCACATGCCTACAATCGAAGAACCGTTAAAAAAAATTGTGCGACAGTGCAATTTTTTAGGTTCATCGAAAGAATGGCTCGCCGCGAGACTAGCGAGCGGCGGCAACGGCTTGCAGTAGCATGTGCCTATAAAAAAAAGAGCTCCGTTTATTCACGGAGCTCTTTTAATCATTCAAGATAGAACTAGAAACTTCCAGCAACTGCTACGGCACACGCAACAGTACATCCTACCATAGGGTTGTTTCCCATTCCCATGAAGCCCATCATTTCTACGTGAGCTGGTACTGATGACGAACCTGCGAACTGTGCATCTGAATGCATACGTCCGAGAGTATCAGTAAAGCCGTAAGAAGCTGGACCTGCAGCCATGTTATCAGGATGGAGTGTACGACCTGTACCACCACCA
>OCTW011612637.1_pt1 | contig 40517 bp, 39 predicted proteins | sample 1539671 | NCBI WGS metagenome assembly OCTW01 (sample SAMN02144230, study PRJEB22623) | gut metagenome | biome: sheep rumen | host: Ovis aries | place: New Zealand
TTTATGTCACAAAAAGCTTACGAAAAGATTTTTAATGATGGTGTTAAAGATAATGCGTATCTAATCACTCTAAAGAATCATTCAGGTAAGAATATTGAAGATATGGCAACTAAATTATTGGCTATGGAACAAGTTTCGGCAGTCAGTCAAAATGCTTCAATGATAAAAAATGTAAACTCGGTCGTCATTTCATTAAATGGTGCAATGAGTATTCTTATTATCATTTCTGTTTTGCTTGCGGTGGTTATTCTTTACAATTTAACTAATATTAATGTGGCTGAACGAATTCGTGAATTATCAACGATTAAGGTTTTAGGTTTTTACGATAAAGAAGTAACCATGTACATTTACCGAGAAACAATCAGTCTATCAATTATCGGAATTGTGGTTGGGTTGATTGGTGGGAAATACCTACATCAAATGATTATGGACATGATTGGTTCAGATTATATCAAATTTGGTACAGAGGTTGGATTATCCATCTATATCATTCCAATTGTCGTTGTTATCGGAATACTATTTTTATTAGGCTGGCTTGTTAATCATATTTTAAAAACAGTTGATATGCTCGAAGCCTTGAAATCAGTAGATTAATATTAAAGTGATAAAAAATGCTCCTTAATATAAGGAGCGTTTTTATTTGTCGAGAAATGTTCTTTTGATGTCATTAACTCTATTTAAAAAATGCTATTTTAATAATATGCTTAACCGGTAAATTATTTTGAGGAGGCGACAATGACAGAAAATCCAAATACAATGGAACATAGCCAACAAAAACAGTTAATTAAACGGTTGAAATCAGAGTTAGGACCGCATAAATATGAACTATATATTGCAGCATTTTTGTCCTGGATACAATTTATAATGCGTATTCTTTCATTTTTTATTATCGCAAAAGCGGTAGATGCCTTATATCAAGAAAGTGATATTTCAATACTCAATCTAGTTTTATCATTATTATTTTTAAATCTTATTGGTTATATATCAGCTTGGCTAGCGAAAAAATATCAAGGAACAGCCTCTCAATATCCACGAAATCGATTAAAACAAGCATTTTTTGATGCTTTTCAAAGACATGGTGGCGAATTTGATGATCAGAATTTTTCGACTGCTGACGTGATGACAGTTGCATCACAAGGTATAGTAAAGGAGCAGCAGTTGTGCTGCTCTTTTCGCTTGTTTAAAAACTATTTTAGTATTATAATACTAATATGTAAAGGAGATAGCTATGAATGAAGTAGTCGAACGTTACAGAGAAAATAATGTTGCTAAAATTTCTTTAAGAGAAGTGACGGAGCATTTTAAAGGAAAGGCAGTTTCTAAGCTAAATGATGTTGGAAATATTTCAGTTATTAATTTGAGTGATATGTTAGAAACTGGCATTAATTATGAAAGTCTAAGGAAGATTGAAGCTGAAGAACAAAGTTTGAAACGTTACTTGTTACAAGAAGGTGATGTTTTGATTGCTTCAAAAGGGACTGTTAAAAAAATTGCTGTTTTTGAAGAACAAGAAGTACCTGTCATTGCCTCAGCAAATATCACGGTTCTAAGGCCTATCGCAGATATTTCAGGTGGTTACATTAAACTATTCTTAGATTCGGAAGTTGGACAAGGTCTTTTAGATGAGACAAATACTGGGAAGAATGTTATGAATCTAAATACACAAAAAATCATTAGTATTGAAATACCAAATCTTCCTTTAGTTAAGCAAGCTTATTTATTGCAGCGCTATGAGCAAGGGCTTAGAGATTATAAGCGTAAAATAATGCGTGCTCAACAAGAATGGCAACACATTCGAGAAGAAGTTGAAAGAAATCTATTTTAAAGTATAAGGTTGGGATTAAGTATCCTAGCCTTATTTGTTTACTATAGAATGAGTTTGAATATGTATCCTTTTATCAGAAAAAAATCTCAAGCTTTGTTATAATAATAGTATTATTGAATGAGCGAGGAAATTATGAATAATATTAAATGCCCGCATTGCGGAACTGTTTTTACAATCAATGAGACAGAGTATAGTCAGCTTTTAGCACAAGTCCGTAGCAATGAATTTGACAAAGAAATCCACGACCGTCTGGAAAAAGAGAAAGCTTTATTGGAAGAGAAATCGAAGAATGATTTACAAGTTCAAGTAAGCATCAAAGATAAAGAAATTGCTGATCTTTCATCAAAACTAGAGCAGTTAAAACAGGCCTTAGAGCTTGAAAACCAACGCCTTTTGAGTGCTAAAAATCAAGAGATTACTGAATTAAAGTCACAACTTAATAACTTAACGTCGGTTAAAGATTTGGAATTGACACAAGCGTTGACCGAAAAAGATAAGGAAGTCATTGGGCTCAAAAATCAACTTGAACGTCTGACACTTAAAAATAAAACAAGTTTAGTTGAAGCTGTTGCAAGTGTTGAAAAAGAACGTGATGAAGCAAAATCGAAGTTAGCGCTACAAGAAAAAGAAGCTGAATTATCTTTAGCATCAGTAAAAAGAGATTATGAAGCTCAGTTGAAAGCGGCAAATGAACAAGTTGAGTTTTATAAGAATTTCAAAGCTCAGCAATCTACAAAAGCAATCGGTGAGAGCTTAGAAGTTTATGCTGAAACAGAATTCAATAAAGTTCGTGCCTACGCTTTTCCAAACGCTACCTTTGGAAAAGATAACGAAGTATCAAGTCGTGGTTCAAAAGGGGATTTCATTTATCGTGAAACGGACGAAAATGGTATTGAAATACTATCCATCATGTTTGAGATGAAAAATGAAGCTGATGAAACAAAAACGAAGCACAAAAATAGAGATTTCTATAAAGAATTAGACAAAGACCGTCGCGAGAAAAATTGTGAGTATGCTGTTTTAGTAACCATGCTAGAAGCAGACAATGATTACTTCAATACTGGTATTGTTGACGTTAGTCATGAGTATGAAAAAATGTACGTTGTCCGTCCGCAACTATTCATTCAGTTGATTGGTATTTTGCGAAATGCTGCGCTTAATTCACTCAAGTATAAGCAAGAATTAGCTTTGGTTCGTGAGCAAAATATTGATATCACTCATTTTGAAGATGATCTTGAAACCTTCAAAAACGCTTTTGCTAAGAACTATACTTCAGCAAGTAATAACTTCAAAAAAGCCATTGATGAAATTGATAAATCAATCCGCCGTATGGAAGAAGTCAAGCGTTTCTTGACAACTAGTGAAAATCAGCTCCGCCTTGCTAACAATAAATTAGACGATGTTTCCGTCAAAAAATTAACACGAAAAAATCCAACCATGCGTGCCAAATTTGAAGCGTTAAAAGAAGAATAGGACCTTTCAATGTGGTGTTGTTTCTTTTCCTGAAATGTGTGAGGACTGAAAATGATTATTAGACCTGCTCAACTATTAGATATTGAAAAGTTATCCCCTCTTTATGCTGAACTTGGCTATCCTGTCAAGAAAGCTGAATTGGTTAGACGATTAAAAACAGTTCTTTCTCATCCTGATTACCATCTTTTAGTCGCAGTTGATGACAATGAAATCATTGGGATGATTGGTTATGCTAAAATGTTATTTTTTGAAAATGAAGGTGCCTACTATCGTATTCTTATTCTGGCAGTATTACAAAACTATCGCCGTAAGGGTGTTGCGACAGCCTTGATAGATGCTGTCAAAAATCGTGCACTATCTGAAAATATTCACGCTTTAGCGCTAAATAGTGGGGATACTTTAGAACGACAAATAGCTCATCGTTTTTATGAAAATTATGGTTTCAAGCAAGCTAGTCGTGGTTATTCTCTCTATCTAAAATAATGTTAATTGTTAATAGTTTCAAAATCATTGTCATTTTTCTGATGTGTTATAATAAAGCTATCAAATATTGAGGTAATTATTATGAACAATATTATAGATTTGACAAAACCAGTTGCCGAGATTATCAAGGAGCATCCTGAAATCAAAGATATACTGGTTGATTTAGGCTTTACGCCATTAGCAAATCCAGCAATGTTAAATACTGTTGGTAAGGTAACATCTCTTAAATCTGGTGTAAAACTGGCTAACCTAAAAAGTGGGCAAATTCATCCATATTACCTATGCGGCAGTTCGTGATGAAAACGGTGAATTCCAAGGTGTTTTAGAATACGTCCAAGATATTCAAGAATTCTTAGATATTGATACAGATGTTAACCGTGATATCTAGAAATAATGAACAAGTTAAAGCAATACAAAGTTTTAACTTGTTTTTTATTGATGAAAACAGGTATAATATTAGTTATGATTAACGGAATTATTAATTTGAAAAAGGAAGCTGGGATGACAAGCCATGATGCTGTCTTTAAGCTTCGTAAAATTTTACATGAAAAGAAAATCGGTCACGGTGGTACGCTAGATCCAGATGTTGTTGGAGTCTTACCAATTGCTGTCGGAAAAGCAACTCGTGTGATTGAATATATGACTGAAGCAGGAAAAGTATATCGTGGGCAAATCTGCCTAGGTTTTTCGACGACGACTGAAGATGCCAGCGGTGAACTAGTTGAGAAGTCACCAGTTAGCGAATTAAGTGAAGAAGAAGTTGACCTAGCACTTTCTCGTTTTATTGGTGAGATTACTCAGATTCCCCCAATGTATTCAGCTGTTAAGGTTAATGGGAAGCGTCTATATGAATATGCTCGTGCCGGTCAAGAGGTCGAACGTCCAAAACGTCATGTGTCAATTTATGACTTTAAGCGCACAAGTCCATTAAATTTCAAGGATGAGTGTTGTTATTTTGATTTTGAAGTTGAATGTAGTAAAGGGACTTATATCAGAACCTTATCAGTAGACTTAGGAAAATCGCTTGGTTTTGCAAGTCATATGTCTTATTTAGAGCGCCAAGCGTCAGCAGGTCTTCAGTTGGAAGATGCACTTACCTTGTCTGAAATTGCTGAAAAAGTTGCTCAAGATGATTTTTCATTTCTTTTGCCAATTGAATATGGTGTTATGGACCTACCTCGTATTGATTTGACCGAGGAACAAGTTACAGAGATTTCATTTGGTCGTAAAATTGCTCTAGATAGAAACGAAGAACAATTGGCAGCTTTCTATCAAGACAAAGTAGTTGCTATTCTCATTCCACGTGCTGACCTATACAAACCAAATAAAGTGTTTATATAATAGAATGGAAAAAATGAATATTCAACAAATAAAAGATGCTCGAGATATCAAACGTACTCGAGATAGTGTTTTAGTATTGGGATACTTTGATGGTCTTCACAAGGGCCACAAAGCTTTGTTTGATCAAGCGAGAGAAATTGCAAAACGTGATCAGTTGGAGTTAACTGTTTTGACTTTCAATGAATCACCGCGTTTAGCTTTTGCTCGCTTTACACCTGAGTTATTATTGAATTTGACTTCACCAGAAAAACGTTATGAAAAATTTTCTGAATATGGTGTAACTGATCTCTACTTAATTGATTTCACATCTGATTTTTCAAAAAAAACATCAAAAGAATTTCTTGAAACTTATATCAAAGCCTTACGCGCAAAAACAATTGTTGTTGGCTTTGACTATAAATTCGGACATGATCGTAAAGATGCTAATGATTTGGCAGAAATTTTTGATGGTCAAGTGATAGTAGTGCCAGAAGTTCAAGACGCTGGTAAAAAGATTAGCTCAACTAGAATTCGTCAGGAAATTTTATTAGGGAATGTTTCTGAAGTGAATCGTCTTTTAGGCTATGAATTCTCAATTAAAGGAATTGTGGTTCACGGAGATGCGCGTGGCCGTACAATTGGATTTCCAACAGCGAACTTAGCTGTTTTAGACCGAGTTTATCTTCCTGGTGATGGCGTTTATGTTTCAGATATCATTGTTTCAGGAAAACGCTACCGTTCAATGACAAGTATTGGTAAAAATGTCACATTTGGTGGTCAAGATTTACGACTTGAAGCAAATATTTTTGATTTTGATGAAGATATTTATGGAGAAACCGTCGAGATTATTTGGTTAGACAAGATTCGAGGCATGGAAAAATTCTCAGGAGCTGATGAATTAGTTAAGCGCTTAAAAATTGATAAAGAAATTGCCCAAAATTGGGGAAAAAATAGAAAACTTTTTTAAAATTTTGTATAATTAAGTTGAGAAGATTAGAGAGGTGGTTTTATGATTACTTTATTTTTGTCACCAAGTTGTACAAGCTGCCGAAAAGCACGAGCTTGGCTTAATGAACACGATGTTAAATTTCAAGAACACAATATCATTACCAGTCCTCTTAGTCGCGATGAATTAATGGCTATTTTGGCCTTTACAGAAAATGGAACAGAAGATATTATTTCAACTCGTTCAAAAGTATTCCAAAAGTTAGATATCGACCTTGACGAGTTATCAGTTTCAGAATTGATTGATTTAATTGCGAAAAATCCTGGCTTGCTTCGCCGTCCAATTATTTTGGACAACAAACGTATGCAAATCGGATTTAACGAAGATGAAATTCGTGCTTTTTTACCACGTGATTATCGTAAACAAGAACTACGTGATGCAACGATAAAAGCAGAAATTGAAGGATAGAATTAGAAAGGAATAACTTCTTAGTAAGAACTCTTGAATTCTCTTGATGTAGAGAGGAAAATAGGCTTTTCTTAGAAGTTTGGAAGATTTTTGTATGAAAAATTACAGCTATCCACTTGATTTGTCTTGGAGCACTGAAGAGATAGCATCAGTGCTTCATTTTTTAAATCAGGTTGAAGCCGCATATGAAACAAAAGTTGCTGTCAGTGATTTATTAGATAGCTATGCAACATTTAAAACGATTGTTAAAAGTAAAGCACAAGAAAAACAAATTGATCGCGAATTTCAACAAAGCAGTGGCTACTCAACTTATCAAGCCGTAAAAGCTGCTAAAGCAAAGGAGAAAGGATACATTTCCCTTGGAAAATAAGTTTCAATTTGCTAAAAAACTGATTCGTGAAGCGGGTGACTTTATCAAATCTAATATGGTTAACGAGCTTGAAATCGAAGAAAAAACACGCTTTGATGATTTGGTAACCAATTTAGATAAAGAAACGCAGGAATTGTTAATCGCTAACATTAAACAAGTCTATCCTGATGATCATATTTTGGCTGAGGAAAATGGTGTGCATCATAATATCACTGATGGCAATGTTTGGGTCTTAGACCCAATTGATGGAACAGTTAATTTTGTGGCGCAAGCTACACATTTCGCTGTCATGATTGCTTATTATGAGAATGGTATTGGTCAGTTTGGATTGATTTACGATGTAATGAATGATTTGTTGTATAGCGGTGGTGGCCAATTTGACGTTTGTGTGAATGACAAAAAATTATCACCATTTAAAGATCGACCACTGAACCGTTTTTTGGTAGGCTGTAATGCTAATATGTTCGCAAGTAATTATCACGGCCTTCACGACATGATTGAACAAACTTTAGGTGTTCGTGTTTATGGTGGTGCAGGTATCAGCATGGCAGCTGTCATGGCAGGACAGTTGATGGCTTACTTTTCATACATTCAACCTTGGGACTACGCTGCAGCAAAGGTGATGGGTGAGAAGCTGGGGTATGTTTTACTGACGATAGAAGGGAAAGAACCTGACTTTACACATCGTCAGAAGGTCATGTTTGTTCCAAAAGCAAAATTATCAACGATACAAACTTATTTATCTAAAACCTAGTATTTTTCTAGGTTTTTCTTTTATATCTGTGGTAAAATAAGAGTAATTTAATAGAAAACGTTTTAATTAAATAAATTTTTTAAAAGGAGATTTTTTATGATGAATTGGCTAATGACACAAAATGTTGTCCTTTTAGCCTTGTTAGCAGGTCTATTTACATGGGGCTGTACCATTGTAGGGTCTGCTGTTGTCTTTTTCTTTACCAAAGTTAGTCGCAAATTACTTGATGTCATGATGGGGTTTGCTGCCGGAGTAATGATTGCAGCGTCCTTTTGGTCTTTGCTTGACCCAGCACTTTCTTATGCTAAGGCTGATTATGGTAATTTTGCTTGGGTACCCGCAGCAGTTGGATTTTTACTCGGTGGCTTTAGTCTCCGATTGATTGACGCCCTTGTTCCTCACTTGCACTTAGGGTTAGATGTTTCTGAAGCTGAAGGTATTCAACCAAAGAAAAAACTATCAAAAACGGCTCTTCTCTTCTTAGCGATTACTATTCATAATTTTCCAGAAGGTCTAGCAGTCGGTGTTACTTTTGGAGCTTTGGCTTCTGGTAATATGACTAGTTCGGCGCTTATTGGTGCTATTGGTCTTGCTATTGGGATTGGTTTGCAAAATATCCCTGAAGGTGCTGCGTTGTCGATTCCGATTCGAGCTGATGGCAGTTCACGGTTGCGAGCTTTCTTCTTGGGGTCAATGTCAGCAATTGTTGAACCTATTGGAGCTGTTTTAGGAGCAGCGCTAGTGATTATTATGCTACAAATTATTCCGTATGCTCTGGCCTATGCAGCTGGTGCCATGATTTTCGTTGTTGTTGAAGAGTTGATTCCTGAATCACAGACGAATGGGAATACTGATATGGCAACTCTTGGATTAATGGTTGGGTTTGTTATCATGATGGTGATGGATGTGGCATTAGGCTAATTACTTTATATTCAAAAAGAGGTTGAGGTAAAATTTCTCAATCTCTTTTTTGGCGTGCAAATTATTTGAAACAGTTTTCAAAATTTATTAAAATGGAGAAAAAAGAAAAAGGTGACCATATGGCAATTACGGTTAATTTGTATTATAAAGGTGCAAACGGCAGTGCTAGACAGTTTGTGGAAGAAATGGAAAAATCTGGTATAGCAGATGCTATTCGTGCTGAAAAAGGTAATTTACGCTATGACTATTTCTTTCCGGCTAAAGAAACTGAGACAGTTTTATTGATTGATAGTTGGGAAAATCAAGAAGCCCTTGATATTCACCATGCTTCACCAATGATGACTACTTTAGCGAAATTGCGCGATAAATATGATTTGCATATGACAGTTGAACGTTATATTTCAGATAATAGTGACGTTGATGACAGTGCTTTTATTCGCCATTAATTTATCAATTACATCGATTATTAAGTTTTCTACAGGAGGTATTCAGATGACATCATTTGCATCATTTTTTACAGAAATTACTGCACAAGAAGCTAAAAAGTGTTTAGAAGTAGCAGAAGGTTTTATTCTCTTTATTGGTCGCCCTAGTTGTCCATATTGTCGCCGCTTTGAACCGAAGTTAACTCAAGTTGCTAAAGATAATCAACTTACTGTTTACTTTGTAAATAGTGAAGCAGTCGATTCTGATATTCAAGACTTAAGAACAGCATATGATGTTCCAACAGTACCAGGATTATTAGTTGCCAAAGCTGGTCATGTTAAAGTGGTGTGTGATTCGTCGTTGTCAGAAGAAGCAATTTTAGATTTTATCAAAAATTAGATTTGGAGAATATATGGACGTTAAGCAATATGACTATATTGTTATTGGCGGTGGTTCTGGTGGGATTGCTTCAGCTAATCGCGCAGCCATGCATGGTGCTAAGGTGATTCTTTTTGAAGCGAAAGAAGTTGGTGGTACTTGTGTCAATTTAGGATGTGTTCCTAAAAAAGTGATGTGGTACGGGGCTCAGGTCGCTGAGACGATTCAGACATACGCTAGCGAATATGGTTTTCACACGGCTGATACTACCTTTGATTTCAAAACTTTAAAAGCTAATCGCGAGGCTTATATTGACCGTATTCATGGCTCTTATGAACGCGGATTTGATAACAATGGTGTTGAGCGTGTTTATGACTATGCTAATTTTGTTGATTCTCATACGGTTGAAGTTGCTGGTCAATACTATACAGCTCCGCATATTTTGATTGCGACTGGTGGTCATGCTCTTTATCCTGATATTCCAGGTGCTGAATACGGCATGATTTCAGATGACTTTTTTGCCTTAGATAGTCTTCCAAATAGCGTTGCTGTTGTTGGAGCTGGCTACATTGCTGTTGAACTTGCCGGAGTCTTACATGCACTCGGTTCAAAGACAGACCTTTTTGTTCGTAATGAACGACCACTTCGTACGTTTGATAAAGAAATTGTTGAAACCCTTGTTAAATACATGGCTGAAAGTGGTCCACAATTACATACGCACTCAATTCCAAAAGAAGTTATAAAAAATGCCGATGACTCTTTGACGTTAATTTTAGAAAATGGCGAATCTTACACGGTAGACGCTATCATTTGGGCAATTGGCCGTAAAGCAAATGTGAGTGGATTCGGACTTGAAAAAACAGGAGTAGAATTAACCAAAGAAGGTTTCATTAAAACAGATGCCTATGAAAACACCTCTGTTGACGGTATTTACGCTCTAGGAGATGTTAATGGCAAACTTGAATTAACGCCAGTAGCAGTTAAGGCAGGAAGACAATTATCAGAGCGTCTTTTTAACAACAAACCAAATGCAAAAATGGATTATAAAGACGTTGCCACAGTCATTTTTAGCCATCCAGCGATTGGTTCTATTGGCTATTCGGAAGAAAAAGCTACTGAAGTATTTGGAGCAGATAAGATTAAAGTTTATCGCTCAACTTTTACGCCCATGTATACTGCTCTAGGTAATCATCGCCAACCAAGTAAAATGAAATTGGTTACTCTAGGTGAGGATGAGAAAATTATTGGTTTGCACGGTATAGGCTACGGTGTTGATGAAATGATTCAAGGCTTCTCAGTTGCTATCAAAATGGGAGCTACTAAAGAGGATTTTGATAATACGGTAGCCATTCATCCAACAGGAGCCGAAGAATTTGTAACAATGAGATAAATTTTTTCGTTGCTATAACTTTATTTGATGCTTCAAAAGTCACATCTGTTGTCTGAATGCCTTCCGTTTAAATAAGAGAAAGAGTGTCCTCTTTCTCCTTTCAAACCTTCCCCAAAGGTTTGAAACTATTCATCCAACAGGAGCCGAAGAATTTGTGACGATGAGATAGATTTAAAATTTTTATAAACAAACAAAGCAGTTCGAATATAAGAACTGCTTTTTATTGACTAAATTGCTGATTAAATCAGTCATATGCTTGTCTTAAAGTTGTAAAACACATGTGAAATTGTTATCATATAAGTATGAAATTACCTGATAAATTTATTGAAAAATACCGTAATCTTCTTGGACAAGAAGCAGATGATTTCTTTGCAACTTTTGATCAAGAAGCTGTTTCTGGATTTCGTGTAAATCCTCTTAAAAATGCTCAGCAGACTTTTGAATCACCGATTCCTGACACTCCGTGGGGCCACTATGGAAAAGTATCAGGTAAGTCACCTGAACATGTATCAGGACTGGTTTATTCTCAGGAACCTGCTGCTCAGATGGTTGCTCAAGTAGCAGCACCCAAGGAAAACATGCGAGTACTTGATTTAGCTGCAGCACCTGGTGGAAAATCAACTCACCTTCTCAGTTATATGAATAATACAGGTGTTCTAGTCAGCAATGAGATTTCTAACAAGCGCAGTAAAATCCTTGTTGAGAATGTCGAACGATTTGGTGCAAAAAATGTTGTGGTGACCAATGAAAGCTCAGATAGATTAGCAAAAGTTTTCAAAGAGTACTTTGACTTGATTGTCTTTGATGGTCCTTGTTCTGGAGAAGGAATGTTCCGAAAAGACCCTTCAGCGACACAATATTGGCATGAAGGATATCCAGCTGAATGTGCCAGTCTCCAAAAGGAAATCTTAGAAGAAGCAATGAAAATGCTTGCTCCAGGTGGTACACTTGTTTATTCAACATGCACATGGTCTCCTGAGGAAAATGAAGGGGTGGTAAATTGGTTACTATCAGAATATGACAACCTTGAGCTTGTTCCGATTGAGAAAATCAACGGGATGGCTGAAGGGATTAACATGCCTGAAGTTGCTCGTATGTACCCTCATCGATTCAAAGGTGAAGGACAATTTGTTGCAAAACTTCGAGACACGCGTGAACCTGTTCAACGAAAAGTCAAAGCTGTTAAATCAAACTTAACCAAAGATCAACAAAAATTGTGGCAAGAGTTTGCAAAAAAACATCTTAAGCTTGACTTAAAAGGGCTTCTTCAAACCTTTGGTGATAATCTTTATTTACTGCCTGAAGGATTACCAGATTTGGGAAAATTGAAAATTGCTCGCAATGGACTTCATCTTGGAACTTTTAAGAAAAATCGCTTCGAACCATCCTTTGCATTAGGACTGGCTCTTTCACCAAATGACGTAGAACAGTTTGTAGAAATTGATATAGAACAGTTCAAGGTTTATGTTACAGGAAATGTCATAAACTTAGAACAAAGCTTAAAAAATGGCTGGTATTTAGTTTCGATAAACGGCAACGGCATAGGTTTTGCAAAAATTACTGGAAATATTCTGAAAAATTACTTTCCAAAAGGACTTCGCTTTAATCCATAAACTGTTATAGGTACAATTTTTGAGTGACATAGGTTGAAAACCACTTTTCAAGGTTTCAGTGATGTGATACTATTTCCTTGTGAGGTATTTGTAACACTTCATGTTAATTACTTTTTATTTTCAAATAAGTAGGAATCGCAAATGAAAAAAATGAAAATTCTTAGCTTTTTATTGCTAGTTACCTCAGTTACCTTTGCTCTTTCTGGCTGTGCAAGCTGGATTGATAAAGGTCAGTCGATTACGAGTGTTGGATCGACAGCTTTGCAACCACTTGTAGAAGCTGCCGCAGATGAATTTGGATCGACTAATGTTGGAAAAACAGTCAATGTCCAAGGTGGTGGATCTGGTACAGGTCTTTCACAAGTTCAGTCAGGGGCTGTTCAAATTGGTAACAGCGATGTTTTCGCGGAAGAAAAAGAAGGTATTAATGCTGATAAGTTGGTTGATCACCAAGTAGCAGTAGCAGGACTTGCGGTTATTGTTAACAAGAAAGTTTCAGTTAACAATCTAACGACAGATCAGTTACACCAAATCTTTACTGGTAAGATTACGAACTGGAAAGAAGTTGGTGGTCCGGATTTAGCCGTTTCTATTATCAACCGTGCTGCAAGTTCAGGTTCTCGTGCGACCTTTGATAGTGTTATCATGAAAGGTGATCCGGCTATTCAAAGTCAAGAGCAAGACTCAAATGGTATGGTTAAATCTATTGTTTCGCAAACTCCAGGAGCTATTTCTTATCTTGCTTTTGCCTATGTAGATAGTTCCGTTAAGACAATTCGTTTGAACGGCTACAAACCAACTGCTGAAAATGTAACAAAAAATAACTGGCCACTCTGGTCTTATGAACATATGTATACGAAAGGTAAACCAACTGGTTTGACTAAAGAATTTTTGGACTACGTCATGAGTGATGATGTCCAAAAAGGTGTCGTTGAACAGATGGGGTATATTTCAGTTAACGATATGAAAGTTACAAAAGCAGCCGATGGCACTGTTACAGCAAAATAAGGAGATACTATGAGAAATCAAGATCTTGAGAAACAGTTAACAACGCCTTCGAAAAATTCTCGCCTTGAGAAGTTCGGAAAAGGCATTACATTCTTTTGTTTAGTACTGATTGTTTTCATTGTTGCAATGATTTTAATCTTTGTTGCTCAAAAAGGGTTATCAACTTTCTTCGTTGACGGTGTTAACCCAATCACATTCCTCTTTGGAAGTAAGTGGGATCCAAGTTCAGGATCATTTGGAGCTCTTCCAATGATTTTGGGATCATTTATTGTAACAATTTTGTCTGCCTTGATAGCAACACCGATTGCTATTGGTGCGGCAGTCTTTATGACAGAAATTTCTCCAAAATATGGAGCCAAAATTCTTCAACCAGCTATTGAATTATTGACAGGTATTCCATCTGTTGTTTATGGGTTCATTGGGCTACAAGTCATTGTGCCATTTACACGTTCTATTTTTGGTGGAACTGGTTTTGGTATTTTGTCCGGTGTCTGTGTTTTGTTTGTTATGATTTTACCGACGGTTACGTTTATGACAATTGATAGTTTAAAAGCAGTACCAAGACATTATAAAGAAGCTAGTTTAGCGATGGGAGCCACTCGTTGGCAAACCATCTGGCGCGTTATTTTAAATGCTGCTAGACCTGGTATCTTTACCGCAGTTATTTTCGGTATGGCACGTGCCTTTGGTGAAGCCTTAGCTATCCAAATGGTCGTTGGTAACTCAGCAGTTGTTCCTACATCACTAACAACTCCAGCAGCAACCTTAACATCCGTTCTTACAATGGGAATCGGCAATACCGTTATGGGAACTGTTCAAAATAATGTTCTTTGGTCACTAGCTTTAGTCTTGCTCATTATGAGTCTTGGCTTTAACATGCTCGTGAAATTTATTACAAGAGAAAGAAAGAGAAACTATGCACGCTAAGAAATTTGATAAGTTAGCAACAGGAATTCTCTATACAATTGCTGGAATTATTGTTGCTATTTTGGCATCATTATTACTATATATCTTGGTTAATGGATTACCTCATGTCAATTGGTCATTCTTGACAGGTAAGTCATCGTCATATGAAGCTGGTGGCGGTATAGGGATTCAGTTATATAATTCCCTCTTTCTTTTGGTAATCACATTGATGATTTCTATTCCATTATCAATGGGAGCAGGTATTTACTTATCTGAATACGCTAAAAAAGGGCGTTTTACTAACTTTATCAGAACATGTATTGAAATCCTTTCATCATTACCTTCAGTTGTTGTTGGTTTGTTTGGCTACCTCATCTTTGTAGTTCAATTCCAATATGGATTCTCAATTATTTCTGGTGCTCTTGCGCTTACGGTTTTCAACCTTCCTCAGATGACGCGTAATGTTGAAGATGGTCTTCGTAATGTTCACCACACACAACGTGAAGCAGGGCTTGCTCTAGGTTTATCGCGTTGGGAAACAGTTGTCCACGTGGTTATTCCAGAAGCTTTGCCAAGTATTGTTACTGGTATTGTTCTTGCTTCAGGACGTATCTTTGGTGAAGCAGCAGCTCTTATCTATACTGCTGGTCAATCAGCTCCAGCGCTTGATTGGTCAAATTGGAATCCGCTAAGTATTACAAGTCCGATTTCAATTTTCCGCCAAGCCGAAACTTTGGCTGTTCATATCTGGAAAGTTAATAGTGAAGGAACAATCCCTGATGCTACTCAAGTGTCACAAGGTAGTGCTGCAGTTCTCTTGATTTTCATCTTAATTTTCAACCTCTCAGCACGTTATATCGGTAAAAAACTTCACGCTAAATTAACGTCAGCAAAATAAAGGAGAAGAGATGACAAAATATAACTGGGATGAACGACATATTATTACTTTTCCTGAAGACAAACTAGCTTTAGCGACAAAAGATCTTCATGTTTACTACGGTCAAAAAGAAGCTATCAAAGGAATTGATATGCAGTTTGAAAAAAATAAAATTACTGCTCTTATCGGTCCTTCAGGATGTGGTAAATCAACTTTTCTTCGTAGCCTAAATCGTATGAATGATACCATTGACATTGCAAAAGTTACTGGTCAAATTTTGTACGAAGGTATCGATGTTAATGCTAAAAACATTAATGTTTACGAAATGCGTAAGCACATCGGAATGGTTTTCCAACGACCAAATCCATTTGCTAAGTCAATTTATAAAAATATTACATTTGCCTATGAGCGTGCAGGTGTCAAAGATAAACAATTTTTAGATGAAATTGTTGAAACTTCTTTAAAACAAGCTGCTCTCTGGGATCAAGTGAAAGATGATTTGCATAAATCAGCCTTCACACTTTCAGGTGGTCAACAACAACGCTTATGTATCGCGCGAGCTATTGCAGTGAAACCAGATATTCTTTTAATGGATGAACCTGCCTCAGCTCTTGACCCTGTAGCTACAATGCAACTGGAAGATACTATGTTTGAGTTGAAAAAAGATTACACTATCATCATTGTAACTCATAACATGCAACAAGCAGCACGTGCTAGTGATTATACAGCCTTCTTCTATTTGGGAGATTTAATCGAATACGACACAACGAATAATATCTTCCAAAATGCCAAATTGCAATCAACTAGCGATTATGTATCAGGACACTTTGGTTAGAAAGGCGTGACATGACAGAACCTATTTTAAAAGTAAGAGACTTATCTGTTTACTATAATAAGAAAAAAGCGCTCAATAATGTCTCTATGGATTTCTATCCTAATGAAATTACTGCATTGATTGGTCCATCTGGTTCAGGAAAATCAACACTATTACGTTCGATTAATCGAATGGGGGACTTGAACCCTGAAGTAACCCTAACAGGATCAATCGTTTATAACGGACATAACATTTATAGTCCACGAACAGATACGGTTGAACTTCGTAAAGAAATCGGAATGGTTTTCCAACAACCTAACCCATTTCCAATGTCAATTTATGAAAATGTTGTTTATGGCCTACGTCTAAAAGGAATTAAAGATAAGCAAGTTTTAGATGAAGCAGTTGAAACTTCTTTGATTGGTGCCTCAATATGGGATGAAGTAAAAGACCGTTTGCATGATTCAGCCCTTGGCTTGTCTGGTGGTCAACAACAACGTGTGTGTGTCGCGCGCGTTTTAGCGACAAGTCCCAAAATCATTTTACTTGATGAACCAACATCAGCTCTTGACCCTATCTCAGCAGGTAAGGTCGAAGATACGCTTTATGGTTTGAAAGATAAATACACAATGCTTCTTGTGACACGTTCAATGCAACAAGCATCACGTATCTCAGATCGTACCGGTTTCTTCCTTGATGGAAAACTCATTGAGTACGGAAAAACTCATGAAATGTTTATGGATCCTAAATGTAAAGAAACCGAAGATTATATTACTGGTAAATTTGGTTAGTTTTGGGAACACTCAAAAGGAGATGATATTATGTTGAGATCAAAATTTGATGATGAATTAGAAAAATTACATAACCAATTCTACGCTATGGGTACTGAAGTGTTATCACAAATTAACAAAACAGTTCGTGCTTTTATCAGCCATGACCGTGAATTGGCTAAAGAGGTTATTGAAGGCGACGAAATTGTTAATAATTTCGAAACAAAACTTGAGAAAAAATCTCTTGAAATCATTGCCCTACAACAACCCGTTTCACAAGATTTACGTACGGTTATTACCGTTTTGAAAGCATCTAGTGATGTAGAACGTATGGGTGACCATGCAGCGTCAATTGCAAAAGCCACTATTCGTGTAAAAGGTGAAGAACGTTTACCAGAAGTAGAAGCAGAAATCAAAAAAATGGGTAAAGCCGTTCGTAACATGGTAGAAGAAGCGCTTGATGTTTATGTGACAGGTGAAGAAGAACGCGCTTATGAAGTTGCAGCTTCTGATGAAGTCATTGATAACTACTTTAAAGAAATTCAAAACATGGCTGTTGAATCTATTCGTCAACAACCAGATACTGTTTTTGCTGGTAAAGAGTATCTTCAAGTAATTACTTACTTAGAACGTATCGGTGATTATGCTCGTAACCTTTGTGAATGGGTTATTTACCTTAAAACAGGAAAAATTATTGAATTGTAAAAGTTTAAAAGACTGTCTATTAGGCAGTCTTTTTCAATAGGCTTTTTAAAACTGACATATATCATATTTTGTGATATAATGATGAAGTTTGATGGTATTGTCGTTTTCTGAATTTTCATTTATTATACAATCCATCATCCGATTTAATTTTTAAAAGATTAGGTGATATGGGGAAGCAATATACTGGTCCTCATTCTACGTTTTAAAGGAGTTATATGAAAACTGTAGAACATTTTATTGAAAAGTTTGTTCCTGAAAATTATAATATTTTCCTTGATATTAACCGTCAAGACAAAACTTTTTCAGGTAACGTTGCCATTAGTGGTGAAGCTTTAGATAATGTTATTTCATTCCACCAAAAAGATTTGACAGTTGCTTCTGTTTTGTTAGACAATCAAAATCTTGAATTTACGATTGATAATGATAATGAAGCTGTCCATGTTGAATTACCAGAAACTGGAACAATGACACTTGTTGTTGAGTTTTCAGGTAATATCACTGATAACATGACTGGTATTTACCCATCATATTACACAGTTGATGGGGTTAAAAAAGAAGTCATTTCAACTCAATTTGAAAGTCACTTTGCGCGTGAAGCATTTCCATGTGTTGACGAACCAGAAGCTAAAGCAACATTTGATTTAAGTATCAAATTTGACCAAACTGAAGGTGAGATTGTTCTTTCAAATATGCCTGAAGTTGATGCTGATCGTCGTAAGGAAACTGGTCTTTGGACATTTGATACAACACCACGCATGTCATCATACTTGTTGGCTTTCGCTCTTGGTGATTTGCAAGGTAAAACCGCTAAAACTAAAAACGGTACTGAAGTAGGAGTTTTCTCAACAAAAGCACATGCTCTTAAATCTCTAGATTTTTCACTAGACATTGCTGTTCGTGTCATTGACTTTTACGAAGAATACTTTGGTGTTAAATACCCAATTCCATTGTCATACCACGTTGCGCTTCCTGACTTTTCAGCGGGAGCTATGGAAAACTGGGGCTTAGTAACATACCGTGAAGTTTATCTTCTTGTTGATGAAAACTCAACAGTTAAGAGTCGTCAAAGCGTAGCCCTTGTTGTTGCTCACGAATTAGCTCACCAATGGTTCGGTAACCTTGTTACAATGAAATGGTGGGATGACCTATGGTTGAATGAATCATTCGCCAATATGATGGAATATGTCTCTGTTGATGCTATCGAACCATCATGGAATATCTTCGAAGATTTCCAAACAGGAGGTCTTCCATTAGCGCTTAAACGTGATGCAACTGATGGTGTTCAATCTGTTCACGTTGAAGTCAAACACCCTGATGAAATCAATACATTGTTTGATCCAGCTATTGTTTACGCTAAAGGTAGTCGCTTGATGCACATGCTTCGTCGTTGGTTAGGTGATGAAGATTTCCGTGCTGGTCTTAAAATCTACTTTGAAAAACACCAGTATAGCAATACAATCGGTTGTGACCTTTGGGATGCTTTGTCAGAAGCATCAGGAAAAGATGTTGCTGCTTTCATGGATGCATGGTTAGAACAACCTGGTTACCCTGTTGTGACTGCTGAAGTTGTTGATAATACACTTGTTCTTAGTCAAAAACAATTCTTTATTGGTGAAAGTGTTGATGAAAATCGTATTTGGCCAATTCCATTAAATAGCAATTGGAAAGGTCTTCCAGATACTTTAACAGAAGCTCGTCTTGAAATTCCTAATTACAGCAAACTTGCTTCTGAAAATGATGGAGCTTTCCGTCTCAATACAGAAAATACAGCCCACTATATCACAAACTACAAAGGTGAGTTGTTAGATACAGTTCTTGAACAATTGACTGAACTTGATACAGTTTCAAAACTTCAAGTAATCCAAGAACGTCGTTTGCTTGCTGAAAGTGGCGAAATCTCATACGCTGAGTTAGTGCCATTATTAACAAAACTTTCTGATGAAACATCATACTTGGTAGCAGAAGCTATTTCTCAAGTTGTTGATGGTTTGGATATCTTCTTAGACGAAGGAAGTCAAGCACAAGCTCAATTCAAAGCCTTGATTAGTCGTTTGATGCAAAAAAACTACGATCGTTTAGGTTTTGAACCAAAAGCTGGTGAATCTGATGAAGATGAGATCGTTCGACAAAATACTATTTCATTGATGTTGTATGCTGATAACGAAGATGCTGTTACAAAAGCTGAAGCAATCTTCCATCAACACAAAGATAATATTGAAGCCATTCCAGCATCAATCCGTATGTCAGTTCTTGCCAACCAAGTCAAACATGCTGAAACTGAAGATTTAGTATCACTTTACCTTGACACTTATGTGAAGACAAACGATGGTAACTTCAAACGTCAATTGGCATCTGCTTTGTCAAATACAAAAGATAATGCAACAGTTGAACGTGTATTGGCTGAGTTGAAAAATAAAGATGTTGTTAAACCTCAAGACTTAGCTATGAGTTGGTACCGTCCATTCCTTGATAAAACATTCTCTCAAGGTGCATTCTGGACATGGGCTAGAGAAAACTGGGATTGGATTAAAGCTGCACTTGGTGGCGATATGAGTTTTGATAAATTTGTTATCTACCCAGCTAATTCATTCAAGACAGTTGAACGTCTTGAAGAGTATAAAGCTTTCTTTGAACCTCAATTGAATGATATGGCTATTAGCCGTAACATCACAATGGGTATTAAAGAAATCTCAGCTCGTCTTGATTTAATTAGCACAAGTAAAGTTGCTGTTGAAGAAGCTCTAGCAGCAGTTAAATAAGCAGTGATAAAGAGGCGTTTGAGTGAAAACTCAGACGCTTTTTTTCTGCCTTTTAGGAAATCTTAAGCTCAATTCGATATTCTTTTGATAGACTAAATAAATTGCATTAAATACTTAGACCAAAGGGTTAAGTCATGATATAATAAGATGAATAAGGGAGCAGATATATGATTAAGATTTTATTAGTAGAAGATGATTTGAGCTTGTCAAATTCAATCTTTGATTTTTTAGACGATTTTGCTGATGTTATGCAAGTTTTTGACGGTGAAGAAGGATTATATGAAGCAGAAAGTGGTGTTTATGATCTTATCTTGCTTGATTTAATGTTGCCAGAAAAAGATGGTTTCCAAGTTCTTAAAGAACTACGTGAAGATGGCATTACAACACCAGTTTTAATTATGACAGCTAAAGAAAGTCTTGACGACAAAGGACATGGCTTTGAACTAGGTGCTGATGACTATTTAACGAAACCATTCTATCTTGAAGAGTTAAAGATGCGTATTCAGGCACTTTTGAAGCGTTCAGGTAAATTCAATGACCACACTTTATCTTATCACGAGTTAACTGCTGATACATCAACTAACACAACAACAGTAAATGGCGAAAAAGTTGAGTTGTTAGGTAAAGAATTTGATTTATTGGTTTATTTCTTACAAAACCAAAATGTTATCTTACCAAAATCTCAAATTTTTGATCGTATTTGGGGCTTTGATAGTGATACGACGATTTCTGTCGTAGAAGTTTACGTTTCTAAGATTCGTAAAAAGTTAAAGGGCACAAGCTTTGCTAATAATCTTCAAACACTACGAAGTGTAGGATATATTCTAAAAGATGCTGAATAACATACACAAAAAAATATCTACTGGGACTTTTTCTCACTTTTTCCATTTCTTTGCGGTATTTACTGGGATCTTTATCATTATGACTACCATTATCTTGCAGATTATGAGATATGGTCTGTATTCTTCTGTAGATACTACTTTGAAAAATGCAGCAGACAATGCAAGTGACTACGTTACACGAACGATGGAACGTAGTGATTCTCTGCAATCCAATAATGACTTTAGTGATTCTGGAAAGAGCAAACCAAGATCAAACATTGCAAGTTTAAGTAATGTCAGTGTTTTGCTGTATGATACAAATGGGAAAATTGTTAACGCTATCGATGCGTTCGTTCAATTTGGAACCCTGACTTCGAGTGTAGATGAGGATTCGGTTGGCGAGATTAAAGATGAAAAGATGACAACCATCTTTGGTCAAACGGAAAAATATCACGTTTTAACTGTAAGGGTGTACAGCAGTGATTATCCCTCAATTGAGTATGCAACCTTCTTGATTAGTGTTAGCCAACTTGATGAGGCAAATGAACGTTATGTAACGATTACCATTTCAGTTATGATTATTTTCTGGATGATTTCTATTTTGGCAAGTGTCTACTTAGCTAACTGGACACGTAAGCCAATTCTAGAAAGTTATGAAAAACAAAAACGCTTTGTCGAAAATGCTAGTCATGAATTACGAACACCATTAGCCGTGCTTCAAAATCGACTTGAAAGTTTGTTCAGACGACCTAATGCAACGATTCTTGATAATAGTGAAAGTATCGCGGCAAGTCTGGATGAGGTTCGAAATATGAGGATTTTAACAACGAATCTTTTGAATCTTGCTAGACGAGACGATGGCTTGAAAGTTGAATTGGAAGAGATTCAACCATCTACTTTTAACGAAATTTTTGAGAATTACAATATGATTGCCAAAGAAAATGGCAAAACATTTGTTGCTCACAATTCAGCTGATCGTCCAATAAAATCTGATAAGACGCTGCTCAAACAATTGATGACTATCTTATTTGATAATGCTATTAAGTACACTGATGATGATGGTTTTATCGAATTTACTGTTAAGACAACAGAACGTCAAACGATTTTGACAATCTCTGATAATGGGCCTGGTATTAGTGATGCTGATAAAGAGAAAATCTTTGACCGCTTTTATCGCATTGATAAAGCTAGAACACGTCAAAAAGGTGGGTTTGGTCTTGGATTATCATTAGCAAAACAAATTGTTGATGCCTTAAAAGGTGATATTCAAGTCAAAGATAATCATCCAAAAGGAACGATATTTGAGGTTCGTTTCAATCGACACAATTTTGGTAAATAGAAAAGGGACGCTAATCAGCATCCCTTTTAGTTTGTAAGAGTGTTCATTAGAAAAAAGAAAAACTCCATTTGGAGTTTTCATTGGATATTATTTAGCCAATTTAGCAGCAAGACGTGCTTTATCGCGGCTAGCTTTGTTTTTGTGAATCAAACCTTTTGATTCAGCTTTATCGATGCTTGCAGAAGCAGCACGGAAAAGCTCTTCAGATGGGTTAGCTTCAAATGCTTTGATAGCAGAACGCATAGCTGATTTTTGTGCTGAATTTTTTTCGTTTTGTTTAACGTTAAGTTCAGCGCGTTTGATAGCTGATTTAATATTTGCCAATGTTTTCACCTCCAAATTAATCTAACTACATTATTATATAGAATTTATTGCGTTTTGGCAAGCCTTAATCATTGTTTCAGGAAAATTTACTTATTTTTTCAAGTAAATTCGATCGATTTTGTGGTTGTCTGTCTTGTGCAAAATCAATTCGGCACGATTGCGAGTTGGTTCAATATATTTTTCAAGATTGACAAGATTAACCGTTTTCCAGACCATTTTAGCGAACTCTAAAGCATCTTGGTGAGGCATTTTTACGAAACGATTATAGTAATTAGTCTGATCTGTTTTAGCTAATTCAAGTAAACTATCGAAACGTTCTAAGTACCATTTTTCAATTAAATCATTTTCAGCGTCAATATAAATAGAAAAGTCAAAGTAACCAGTCATATAGATACGCTTATTCTTTTGATTTTGGAAAACGTTAATACCTTCAACAATTAAGAAGTCTGGTGCCTCAATTATTTGTTCTTGGTCAGGAATAATATCATAAACTTCATGTGAATATACTGGAATATGAGCAGTCATTCCGTTTTTAACAGTATCTAGGAAGTTTAGAAGAAGTTCCATATTATAACTTTCAGGGAAACCTTTACGATCTAAAATATTTCGCTCGATTAACTCTTTATTTGGATAAATAAAGCCATCTGTTGTCACCATTTCAACCTTGCTATCTTTAAATGTTCTAGACAGGAGAAGTTGTAAAAGACGACTTGTTGTTGATTTCCCAACGGCTACAGAACCAGAGATTCCGATAATAAAAGGTCGATTGCTTGCTTCTTTTTTTAAGAAAATGCTTTTTGAAAAGGATAGGTTTTCTTGAGCATTTTTGTAGATTTGAATCAAACTTATCAAAGGAAGATAAACTTCAATAACGTCTTGAATACTGATGTTATCATTCAAACTTTTAATTGATTCAAGTTCCTCAGCAGTAAGAGGTGGCTGAGTCTTACGATGTAACTCCTGCCAAGTTTCACGAGAAATAAAATCAAAATTAATAAATTCGTTGGTCATACGAAACTCCTTAAAGAGGTTATGTAACTTATTATAGCATTTTAAGGAAGGATTGAAAACAGTTACAACGTTTGATATGATAGAAGAGTATGATAAAATAGAAGTGCATTATAAGAGAAAGTGATAGAAGAATGACTAAAATGTATTATGCAGAAAACCCTGATAGTGCTCATGATATTCATGAACTAAAAGTTACATTGCTTGGAGAACGCTTCACTTTTTTAACTGATTCAGGTGTTTTTTCTAAAAAAATGATCGATTATGGAAGTCAAGTCCTTTTAAATACCTTAGGTTTTGAAAAAGGGAAAACTCTTTTAGATCTTGGCTGTGGTTATGGTCCGCTAGGAATTTCATTAGCTAAAGTTCAGGGTGTTAAGCCAACTATGGTTGACATTAATAACCGTGCTATTGATTTGGCTAAGCAAAATGCACAAAAAAATGGTGTTTGTGCCGATATCTTCCAATCAAATATTTACGAAAAAGTGAATGGAACATTTGATTATATCATTAGTAATCCACCAATTCGAGCTGGTAAGCAAGTAGTTCATACTATTATATCTGAAAGTATCAACTACTTAAATGCAGGCGGAAATCTAACAATTGTGATTCAGAAAAAACAAGGAGCCCCAAGTGCTAAAGCGAAAATGGAAGAAGTTTTTGGAAATGTTGAGATTTTAAAACGTGACAAAGGCTATTATATTTTGCGCAGTGAAAAAAATTAATAAGTGAATAAAAAATCTTTATTGAATTAGATATTGATTCTAGTTTGATAGAGATTTTTTTATTGAATTCCTACAATAATAGGCTTTGTGACAAATGTCATAGAATAATTATGACACAAAGGTCACTTTTAAAAGTATAATTATTCACATAAAAATCATAAAATACACTAATTTAAAGCGTTCACAGTATCAAAAAAGTAAGATTTTATATTCGTAAAAACTTGTTGTTTATAGTAAAATAATATAAAAATGTTCAGAAATACCGAATATGACATGTGACATATATGTCACATTTTGTACAAAAACAAGGCTTTAACAAGGTTTATAGATAAAAAAGAAACAAAAAAAGCGTTTTAATGAATTTTCGGATTTTGCCATTTTTGCTGTTTATTAAAAAAATAGCAAAAAAGACTTACATTCTATCAAAAAAATGGTAGAATAGGTAGAGTGTAATTATTAATGAAATGAAAAAAACATTTTCAGGAAGGAACGGAAATTAAATTAATGTCTATTAACAAATACATTGATCACACTTTATTGAAACCTGAAAGCACTCAAGATCAAATCGATAATCTTATTGCTGAAGCGAAAGAATACAACTTTGCTAGCGTATGTGTTAATCCAACTTGGGTATCACACGCTGCCCAAGCTTTAAAAGATTCAGATGTTAAAGTTTGTACAGTTATTGGTTTTCCTTTAGGAGCTAACACAAGTCGTGTTAAAGCATTTGAAACAAAAGATGCTATTGAAAATGGTGCGGATGAGATTGACATGGTTATTAATATCGGTCAATTGAAAGCAAAACAATATGATTTTGTTGAAAATGATATTCGTGCTGTTGTTGAAGCAAGTGGTGATAAATTGGTTAAAGTTATCATCGAAACTTGTCTCTTGACTGATGAAGAAAAAGTAAAAGCTTGTCAATTATCAGTTGCAGCTGGTGCTGATTACGTTAAAACATCAACTGGCTTCTCAACTGCTGGTGCAAACGTTCATGATGTTGCGCTTATGCGTAAAACAGTTGGACCAAACGTTGGTGTAAAAGCAGCTGGTGGTGCTCGTTCATATGCTGATGCAGAAGCTTTTGTTAAAGCTGGCGCAACTCGTATTGGTGCATCATCAGGTGTTGCAATTGTTAATGGTGAAACTGCTGCAGAAGGTAGTTGTTAATCATTAATATGGAGTGATTTAAACACAACCTATTTTTGATTGTGGACGGTCGAGACGACGGTCAGGTGGTGTTATTACCACAGTTTTATAGACTTGTCTAAGTCTATCTTCAGAGTGTTCATTAAGCCATCTGGCTTGATAGATTTTTGCAACAACCGTTGCTTATAAGTTTTTTAGGGGGGTTCATTTTCATGAACAAGAAAATTGTTGGTCTTGGACTTGCTGCAGTAGCAACATTGGCTCTTGGTGCTTGTAGCCGTTCAAATTCATCTAGCTCTAGCTCAGATTCAAGCGTTAAAGCTGCTATCGTAACTGATACAGGTGGTGTTGATGATAAATCATTTAACCAATCTGCTTGGGAAGGTATGCAAGCTTGGGGTAAAGAAAACAAATTGAAAAAAGATACTGACTACACTTACTTCCAATCTGATAGTGAGTCAGACTATGCAACAAACCTTGATTCAGCTGTTTCAAACGGCTACAACCTTGTTTTTGCAATTGGCTACAACCTTCACGATGCTGTTGATGAAGCTGCTCCACAAAATGAAAAAACAAACTATGTTATCATTGATGACGTTGTAGCAGACCACAAAAATGTTGAAAGTGTATTGTTCGCTGATAACGAAGGTGCTTACCTTGCAGGTATCGCTGCAGCAATGCAAACAAAAACTAAACACGTTGGTTTCGTAGGTGGTGTTGAATCTGATACAATCACTCGTTTCGAAACTGGATTCAAAGAAGGTGTTGCTTCAGTTGATAGTTCAATCAAAGTTGACGTTCAATATGCTGGTTCTTACTCTGATTCTGCTAAAGGTAAAACAATCGCTGCAACAATGTATGCTAGCGGTGCAGATGTAATCTATCATGCTGCTGGTGGTTCAGGTACTGGTGTCTTCTCACAAGCTAAAGAAATCAATGAAAAATTGCCTGCTGATAGCGACAAAAAAGTTTGGGTTATTGGTGTAGACCGTGACCAAACTGAAGAAGGTAACTACACTTCATCTGATAAAGTGAAATCAAACTTCGTTTTGACTTCAACAATCAAAGAAGTAGGTCAAGTTGTTAAAGATATCGCTAATGATCAACTTAAAGGTGATAAATTTGACGGTAACACAACTAAAACATACGGCCTTAAAGACGGTGGTGTAGATCTTGTTACTAAAAACCTTCCTGATAACATTAAATCTGCTGTAGAAACTGCAAAAGATAAAGTTATCAAAGGCGAAGTCAAAGTTGACGATGGCGTAAACAAATAATCGCTCTTATGAAAAAGCGACCAAATTGGTCGCCTTTTTTCAGGGGCTGAGATAAAAATTATTTTTATCTCAGTTAAGTTCATTAAAGGTCTTTTAATGGGCTTAACTGACCTAAAAATTATTATTAGACTGAAAGGGATCACACATGACACAAGAAAACGTCATAGAAATGCGTGAGATTACCAAAAAATTCGGTGATTTTGTCGCAAATGACCATATTAATTTACAAGTCAGAAAAGGTGAAATCCACGCTCTTCTTGGAGAAAATGGAGCCGGTAAATCGACTTTGATGAATATGCTTGCTGGTCTTTTACAACCAACAAGTGGTCAAATCTTAGTAAAAGGTGAAGAAGCAACATTAGATTCACCATCTAAATCTGCTAAGATGGGTATCGGAATGGTTCACCAACACTTTATGTTGGTAGAGGCTTTTACAGTTGCTGAAAACATTATCTTAGGTAATGAAGTCACAAAAGGCGCAGGTGTTCTTGACCTTAAAAAAGCTAGTAAAGAAATTAAAGAACTGTCTGAGAAATACGGTTTAGCGGTTGATCCATCTGCCAAAATTTCTGATATTTCAGTTGGTGCGCAACAACGTGTTGAAATCTTAAAAACACTTTACCGCGGAGCTGATATTATTATCTTTGATGAACCAACTGCTGTTCTAACGCCTTCTGAAATTACTGAATTGCTCGACATTATGCGTAATTTGGTTAAAGAAGGAAAATCAATTATCTTAATCACACACAAATTGGATGAAATTCGTGCGGTTGCAGATCGCGTAACAGTTATTCGTCACGGTAAATCAATTCAAACAGTTCCAGTTGCTGATTCGACAAGTAATGAATTAGCTGAAATGATGGTTGGTCGTGCTGTTTCATTCAAAACAGATAAGATTCCTGCCAATCCAAAAAATGTCGTTCTTTCAATCAAAGACTTGGTTGTTAACGAAAACCGTGGAGTTCCAGCCGTTAAACAATTGTCATTAGATGTTCGTGCAGGAGAAATTGTTGGTATTGCAGGTATTGATGGTAATGGTCAAACAGAATTAGTTGAAGCTCTTACAGGTTTGCGTAAAGTTGAATCTGGTCAATTCTTCATCAAAGGTTCTGATATGACAAATCAACGTCCTCGTAAAATTACAGAACTTGGCGTTGGACATGTCCCAGAAGATCGTCATCGTGATGGTATGGTTCTTGACATGACAATTGCTGAAAATATCGCCCTTCAAACTTACTACAAAGAACCATTTAGCAAACATGGTTTCATGAACTATAATAAGTTAAATGAACATGCTCGTAAGTTGATGAAAGAATTTGATGTCCGTGCAGCAAGTGAATTAGTTTCGGGTGGTGCACTTTCAGGTGGTAACCAACAAAAAGCTGTTATCGCTCGTGAAATCGATCGAAACCCAGATTTGCTTATTGTTAGTCAACCAACTCGTGGACTTGACGTTGGTGCCATTGAATATATCCGTAAACGTTTGGTTGCTGAACGAGATAAGGGTAAAGCCGTTTTGGTTATTAGTTTTGAATTAGATGAAATCCTTGATGTTTCCGACCGTATTGCCGTTATTCATGATGGTAAAATTCAAGGTATCTTAGATCCTGCCACAACCAATAAACAAGAACTTGGTATTTTGATGGCTGGTGGAAAAGTGGAAAAGGAGGATTCTAATGTTAATGTCTAAGAAAACCCAAAAATGGGCTGTTCCATTAATTGCAGTGTTCCTAGGAATGTTGCTTGGAGCAATCCTTATGCTTTGCTTTGGATATAATCCTTTCTGGGCTTATAATGATTTGCTTTATACAGCTTTTGGTACTGTTAAAAATGTTGGGGAAATCTTCCGTGCAATGGGTCCACTTATCCTGATTGCCCTTGGTTTCTCAGTAGCTTCAAAAGCTGGCTTCTTTAACGTTGGTCTTCCAGGTCAAGCGTTAATGGGTTGGGTAATGTCAGTTTGGTTTGCTCTGTCATTTCCAGATTTACCAAAACCAATTTCAGTAATCTGTACTGTTTTGGTTGGTCTTGTTGCTGGTGGTATTGCAGGAGCAATTCCTGGTATTTTACGAGCTTTCCTTGGAACAAGTGAAGTTATCGTAACGATCATGATGAACTACATTATCTTATACGGAACTCAATATTTGATTCAAGATGTTTTCCCAGATAGTATCATGCGTACAACTGAAGCAACAATCAAAGTTTCAAAAAATGCTTCTTATCAAACTGAGTGGTTGTCAGCTTTGACTGATAATTCACGTATCAATATTGGTATTTTCATTGCTTTACTTGCTGTTCTAATTGTTTGGTTTATGATGCGTAAAACAACGCTTGGTTATGAAATTACTTCTGTAGGTATTAATCCACATGCTGCTGAATATGCTGGTATGTCAGCTAAACATTTGATTGTTGTTTCAATGATTATTTCTGGTGCGTTGGCTGGTCTAGGTGGTACAGTTGAAGGGCTTGGAACATTTGGAAATGTGTACTCACAAACAAGTTCATTGAGTATTGGTTGGGACGGAATGGCCGTATCGCTTCTTGCTGTGAATTCAGCTGTAGGTATTCCATTTGCTGCCTTTTTATACGCCGTTCTTGCTATTGGTAAGACAGGGATGATTGGTATTCCATCAGAAGTTATCGATGTTGTATCAGCATTTATTATCTTTTTTGTTGGAGCTGATTACCTAATTCGTCAATTTATTAAAACTAAAAAAGAAGAAGGAGGAAAGTAAGATGAGTTTTTCAACCATGTTAGCCCTATTAGTTTCTTCCATGCTAATTTATTCTGCACCATTGATTTTTACAAGTATCGGTGGAACGTTCTCTGAACGTGGTGGTATCGTAAACGTTGGCCTTGAAGGAATCATGGTGATGGGTGCTTTTTCAGGTGTTCTTTTCAACCTCAGTTATGCTGATGTCTTTGGACATGCAACACCATGGGTTGCTTCAATTGTTGCTGGATTAGTAGGTGTTTTATATTCACTTATTCACGCAGTAGCAACCATCAACCTACGTGCTGACCATGTTGTGTCTGGTACAGTATTGAACTTGATTGCCCCATCGTTTGCTGTTTTCCAATGTCGTTACTTGTTTGGTAAAGGACAAACAGATACAATCACTCAAACATTTGGGCGATTCTCATTCCCAATTTTAAAAGATATTCCTGTTATCGGAAAAATCTTCTTCAACAATACATCTCTAGTTGCTTATGTAGCAATTTTGGTGTCATTCATCTCATGGTTTATCATTTTCAAAACACGCTTTGGTTTGCGTCTACGTTCAGTTGGTGAACATCCACAAGCTGCTGATACACTTGGTATCAATGTTTATCTTATGCGCTATGCAGGTGTTATGATTTCAGGTTTCCTTGGAGGAATTGGTGGCGCTGTCTACGCTCAAACCATTTCAAATAACTTTGCGGTTACTACAATCGCTGGTCCTGGTTTCATCGCTCTTGCTGCAATGATTTTCGGTCGCTGGAATCCTGTTGGAGCAATGCTTTCAAGTTTATTCTTTGGCTTGTCACAATCACTTGCTATTATCGGTGCACAATTACCATTCTTCTCAAATATTCCACCTGTTTACCTAAAAGTCGCTCCTTATGTATTGACAATCATTGTCTTGGCAGCGTTCTTTGGTAAAGCAGTAGCGCCAAAAGCAGATGGTGTTAACTACATTAAATCTAAATAAAGAAAAAAAGTTGGTGTGAAGCCAACTTTTTTTAAGCTAAATATTTGTAAGCGATTTACATGTGTGATATAGTTATCTTAATAAAATAATATAATTGAGGTTACTTCTATGAGTAAAATTGTTGTTATTGGAGCAAATCACGCTGGTACAGCTTGCATAAAAACGATGTTAACTAACTATGGTTCAGAAAACGAAGTAGTAGTATTTGATCAAAACTCTAATATCTCATTTTTGGGATGTGGTATGGCTTTATGGATTGGTCAACAAATTTCAGGACCTGAAGGACTTTTTTATTCAAATAAAGAAGAACTTGAGCAATTAGGTGCAAGAATTTACATGAATTCTCCTGTAGAATCAATTGACTATGAGCAAAAAACAGTGACTGCATTAGTTGACGGTAAACCACATCTTGAAACGTATGAAAAGTTAATATTTGCTACAGGTTCACAACCAATTATTCCACCTATTAAAGGTGTAGCTTTAAAGGAGGGATCACAAGAATTTGAAGCTGAACTTGAAAATATCCAATTTGTAAAATTATATCAAAATGCGCAAGATGTTATTGAAAAGTTAAAAGATAAAGATATCTCGCGTGTAGCTGTTGTAGGAGCAGGTTACATTGGTGTTGAACTGGCTGAAGCGTTCCAACGTAAAGGAAAAGAAGTTACTTTGATTGATGTTGCTAATACTTGTTTAGCAGGCTATTATGACGAAGATCTTAGTGATATTATGGCTAAAAATCTAGAAACACATGGTATTAAGCTGGCTTTTGGTGAAACCGTAAAAGAAATTGTTGGTAAGACGAAAGTTGAAAAAATCATAACTGACAAGGCAACTTACCAAACTGATATGGTTATACTTGCTGTAGGCTTCCGACCAAACACCGGCCTTGCTGGTGGTAAACTTGAGTTGTTCAAAAATGGAGCCTTTCTAGTTGATAAGAATCAAGAAACAAGTACTCAAGATGTTTACGCAATTGGAGATTGTGCAACAATCTATAACAATGCGTCTCGTGAAACTGACTATATTGCACTTGCATCAAACGCTGTTAGAACAGGTATTGTTGCTGCACATAATGCTTGTGGTCATAAACTTGAAGGGATTGGTGTCCAAGGTTCAAATGGTATTTCAATTTATGGCTTGAATATGGTTTCAACAGGGTTAACACTCGAAAAAGCAAAAGCTAAAGGTATCGATGCAGAAGAAGTTGAGTATAGTGATAAACAAAAGCCTGATTTTATTGAGAAAAACAATTTTGAAGTTACTTTAAAAATCGTTTACGATAAAGTTAGTCGACGTATTTTAGGTGCACAAATGATGGCGATGGCAGATATTTCATTGGGAATTCACCTTTTCTCACTTGCTATCCAAGAAGGAGTGACAATTGATAAACTCGCTCTTACTGATTTATTCTTCTTGCCTCATTTCAATAAGCCATATAATTACATTACAATGGCTGCTTTGAATGCAAAATAGTAAATAAAAAAAGCTATCCCAAGGGATAGCTTTTTTATTCAAAAACTAGAAATTAGTTTTTGCAAGCAGAAGCAAATTCTTCTTTAGAGAAAGCTTCGTCGATGATAGCTTTCAATTCTTTAGCAGAAGCTTCCATTTTTTGTTGTTCAGCGTCATTCAATGGAATGTTAACTGGACGAACGATACCGTGTGCACCAACGATAGCTGGTTGACCGATGTAGCAGTCAGTTACGTTAGCGTATTGACCTTCTTGGAATACAGAAAGTGGAAGTACTGCGTTTTCATCGTTAAGGATTGCTTTAGTGATACGAGCAAGCGCAACAGCGATACCGTAGAATGTAGCACCTTTTTTGTTGATGATTGAGTAAGCAGCGTCACGAACACCTTCGAAAAGTTCAACCAATTCAGCTTCGTCAACGTTTTGAACGTCTTTAAGGTAGCTTTCAAGGTTTACACCGGCAACGTTAGCGTGTGACCAAACAGCGAATTCTGAGTCACCGTGTTCACCCATGATGTATGCGTGAACTGAACGAGCATCAACATCAAGTTTTTCAGCCAAAGCTTGACGGAAACGAGCTGAGTCAAGTGAAGTACCTGAACCGATAACGCGTTCTTTAGGGAATCCAGAGAATTTCCATGTAGAGTAAGTCAAGACGTCAACTGGGTTTGCAGCAACCAAGAAGATTCCTTTGAATCCAGATTTAACAACTTCAGTTACGATTGATTTGTTGATAGCAAGGTTTTTACCAACAAGGTCAAGACGAGTTTCACCTGGTTTTTGTGGAGCACCTGCAGTGATAACTACAAGGTCAGCATCTGCACAGTCTTCGTATTTAGCTGCGTAGATTTTTTTAGGTGAAGTGAAAGCAAGAGCGTGGCTAAGGTCTTCAGCATCCCCAACAGCTTTGTCAAACAATTGAGGGATTTCGATGATACCAAGTTCTTGAGCGATTCCTTGGTTTACAAGTGCGAATGCGTAAGAAGAACCTACGGCACCGTCACCAACAAGGATAACTTTTTTGTGTTGTTTAGTTGCAGTCATTTATCTAAACATCTCCTTAATTTTTTTAGGCTGACGCCCATACGAATAATATTTTAACACGTTAAGTGAGAAATGTCACGAACTAATTGGAAAAAATTGAAAAAAGAAGAAAGCAATATTTTTAGGAGAATTTAGTCATATTACCTTCTAAAAAATAGTGAATTTTTCACAAAAATTTTACTTATATTTGTCGTATTTTGCTTTTGAAAATCATATGAAAAGCAGTGGTAATTTATCTGACATTCAGTTAAAAAGGAGTAAAAGGATATTAGTGTTGATGTGGTTTTAATGCAGTATTTATGATATAATATAGTTGAGTTTTACACTAGAAAAGGAGTGTTTTTCCTTAATGCAGGATAAGAATTTAATTGACGTAAATCTAACTTCAGAAATGAAGACAAGTTTTATTGATTACGCCATGTCTGTTATTGTTGCTCGTGCTCTTCCTGATGTACGCGATGGATTAAAACCAGTTCATCGTCGTATCTTGTACGGAATGAATGAGCTCGGTGTGACGCCAGATAAACCTCATAAGAAATCTGCACGTATCACCGGGGATGTTATGGGTAAATATCACCCACACGGTGATTCATCAATTTATGAAGCTATGGTTCGTATGGCACAATGGTGGAGTTACCGCCATATGCTTGTTGACGGACACGGAAACTTTGGTTCTATGGACGGTGACGGCGCTGCCGCACAACGTTATACAGAAGCACGTATGAGTAAAATCGCTCTTGAAATGCTTCGCGATATTAACAAAAATACTGTTGATTTCCAAGATAACTACGATGGTAGTGAACGTGAACCACTTGTTTTGCCATCACGTTTTCCTAACTTACTTGTTAATGGTGCTACTGGTATTGCTGTTGGTATGGCAACAAATATTCCGCCACATAACTTAGGTGAATCTATTGATGCCGTTAAATTAGTCATGGATAATCCTGATGTCACAACTCGTGAATTAATGGAAGTATTGCCTGGTCCCGATTTCCCAACAGGAGCTCTAGTTATGGGTAAATCTGGTATTCGTAAAGCTTATGAAACAGGTAAAGGATCTATCGTATTACGTTCACGTACTGAGATTGAAACAACTAAGAGTGGCCGTGAACGTATCGTTGTTACAGAATTCCCATATGGTGTTAATAAGACAAAAGTTCACGAACACATCGTTCGTTTAGCACAAGAAAAACGTATCGAAGGAATTACCGCCGTTCGTGATGAATCAAGCCGTGAAGGTATCCGATTTATCATTGAAGTGCGTCGTGACGCATCAGCAAACGTTATTCTAAATAACTTATTCAAACTTACTAGCTTGCAAACAAACTTCAGCTTTAACATGCTTGCTATTGAAAAAGGTGTTCCAAAGATTCTTTCTTTGAAACAAATCATCGTTGATTACATTGAACACCAAAAAGAAGTTATTGTACGTCGTACAGAGTTTGATAAGGCTAAAGCTGAAAAACGTGCTCACATCTTAGAAGGATTGCTAATTGCTCTTGATCATCTTGATGAAGTCATCAGCATTATCCGGAACAGTGAAACTGACGTGATTGCTCAAGGCGAATTGATGAGTCGTTTTGACTTATCTGAACGTCAAAGTCAAGCTATCCTTGATATGCGTCTTCGTCGTTTGACAGGATTGGAACGCGAAAAAATCCAAGCTGAATACGATGATCTTCTTGCTTTGATTGCTGATTTGGCTGATGTTTTGGCAAAACCGGAACGTGTAATTACAATCATCAAAGAAGAAATGGACGAAATCAAACGTAAGTACGCTGATCCACGTCGTACAGAATTGATGGTTGGTGAAGTCCTTTCACTCGAAGATGAAGACTTGATTGAAGAAGAAGATGTCTTGATTACTCTTTCAAATAAAGGTTACATCAAACGTTTAGCTCAAGATGAATTCCGAGCACAACGTCGTGGTGGACGCGGTATTCAAGGTACAGGTGTTAATGATGATGATTTTGTTCGTGAATTAGTATCTACCAACACTCATGATCATGTTTATTTCATGACAAATAAAGGGCGTGTATACCGTTTGAAAGGTTATGAAATTCCTGAATATGGACGAACTGCAAAAGGTTTGCCAATCGTCAACCTTCTAAAACTTGACGAAGGTGAAATCGTTCAGACAATTATCAGTGAAAAAGGTAGTGACGATCACGAAAATTACTTATTCTTTGTCACACGTCAAGGTGTCGTTAAACGTACTAAAGAATCTGAATTTAGCAATATCCGTCAAAATGGTCTTAAGGCACTTAACCTTAAAGATGGCGATGAGTTGATTAATGTTATCCGCACTAACGGTAGTGATGATATCATCATTGGTACTAAAACAGGATACAGTGTTCGCTTTAATGAATCTGATGTTCGCAGTATGAGCCGTTCAGCAACTGGTGTTCGTGGGGTTAACCTTCGTGAAGGAGATGAAGTCATCGGCGCATCACGTATTACAGATGATCAAGAGGTTCTTGTCATTACTGAAAAAGGGTACGGTAAACGTACGCTTGCTTCTGAGTACCCAACTAAAGGTCGCGGTGGTAAAGGTATCAAGACTGCTAATATCACTGAAAAAAATGGTCAATTAGCTGGACTTGTAACCGTAAATGGTGATGAAGATATCATGGTTATTACTGATACTGGTGTTATGATTCGTACAAGTGTTGCTGATATCTCACAAACTGGTCGTGCAACACTTGGTGTTAAAATTATGCGCCTTGATCAGGACGCTAAAATCATGACACTTGCTCTTGTACAACCAGAAGAAGAACAAGAAACTGAAGAAGTAGAAGATTAGAATGGTAAAAAAAGAGAAGAAAACGCATCGTTTCTTGACATTTCTTAGAGTCACAATTTCCTTGATTTTATTATTATTTGGGCTTGCTTTGATTTTTAACCAATCCATTTGTAATTTTTTGATTGGTCATCAGTCAAATCGTTATCAAATCAATAAAGTGACTAAAAAGAAACTTCAAGATAACCAAAAGGCGAAAGTTACTTTTGATTTCTCTGCGGTTGAACCCGTCACGGTTCAGTCTGTTTTAAAAACTCAATCAACTAAGACAGATCTTCCTGTCATTGGTAGTATCGCCGTACCAGATCTTGGTATCAACTTACCAATCTTTAAAGGTTTAGGAAATACTGAATTATCTTATGGTGCTGGAACGATGAAAGAGGATCAAGTAATGGGTGGGCAAAATAACTATGCCCTTGCTAGTCATCATGTTTTTGGCGTTTCTGGTTCATCAAAGATGTTGTTTTCTCCTTTGGAAAATGCGAAAGCCGGAATGAAGATTTATCTTACAGATAAATCAAATGTTTATACATATGTTATCACCGACACTTTTTCAGTGGCACCTGATCGTTCAGATGTCTTAAATGATGTTCCCGATCAAGCCTTAGTTACATTAGTAACGTGTACCGATCAGGAAGCAACTGCGAGAATCGTTGTCAGAGGTAGTTTAGAATCAGCGGTTGCCTATGACAAGGCATCTAATGACATACATAAAGCCTTTGATTATTCTTACAATCAAATGACCTTTTAAAGAAAAAGCTGGGAGTAAGTTTTATTCTCAGCTTTTTTTCTGACAATATCTTATAAGGAGATTTTTATGAAACTAATTGCTGTTCACCATGTGGCTCTTATTGTATCTGATTATGACAAATCACGAGATTTTTACGTTAATAAACTTGGTTTTGACATTATTCGTGAAAATCATCGTCCGGAGCGTCATGATTATAAGTTAGATTTGAAATGTGGTTCTATTGAGCTAGAAATTTTTGGAAACAAAACGTCAGATCCAGCCTATGTTGCTCCTCCAAAGCGAGTTGGGCAACCTGAGTATCACATGGAGGCGTGCGGTCTTCGCCACTTAGCTTTCTATGTAGAAAATATCGAAGCCTATAAAGCAGAACTCGAAGAAATGGGTGTTTACGTACAACCTATCCGTCATGATGACTATACTGGTAAAAAAATGACTTTCTTCTTTGATCCAGATGGTTTACCTTTAGAATTACACGAGTAAGTACAGTTTTTTTCAGACGCTTTAGACAAGAAGTGCTATAATTAAATACCTAAGTGAAAGGAATTAATTAAGATGAAATTTAAAAAAACGCTTATGGCTTGTGCGCTAGCTTTATTTTCAACAGTAACTGTTGGGCATGTTCAGGCAGCAAGCAATTCTGTTCAAGATGTTATTGATGAAACATATGTTCAACCAGATTACGTTTTAGGTTATTCTTTGTCTGATGATCAACGCAATCAAACATTATCTTTACTTGGTTATGACAGTTCAAAAGACACAAGTGTTAAAACAATTACAACTAGTGCTTATGCAAATATTATGGATGTTGCTGACGATCCAAGCTTGCAGCTGTATTCATCAGTAAAAATTCAAAAACTAGGCTCTTCAGAGACATTGACAGTTAATATTGTCACTCCTGAGAATATCACAAAAGTGACTTCTGATATGTATCGAAACGCTGCTGTTACTCTTGGAATTGAGCATGCTGCAATCACAGTAGCTTCTCCAATCCCAGTAACTGGTGAATCAGCTTTAGCAGGTATTTATTACTCACTTGAAGAAAATGGTGCCAAAGTTTCTGATGAAAGTAAACAATTGGCACAAGAAGAATTGAACACTTTGTCAACGATTAACGCTGAAAATCAAGGAACTGATGGCTATGATGCTGATAAATTGAACGTTGCCTTAGCAGATATTAAATCAGCAGTAGCAGATGCAGGTTCAAACGTGTCAAAAGATGATGTCCGTAAAATCGTTGATGAAACACTTGATAATTATAAATTAAAAGATGTTTTATCAAACAATCAAATCAATATGATTGTCAACTTTGCTTTTAATCTTTCAAAATCAAGTATTATTGATAGCAGTAGTTTCAAATCAGCTTTGGCTTCTTTGAAAGATAGCATTGTTTCAAATGCTGGATCAACCTTTAAGGGAATTAATCTTAACTTTGATTCTTCAAGTGCTATTGAATCAGGGAAAGGCTTTTTGGCAAACATTTGGCAAGCTATCGTTAATTTCTTCAAAAGCTTATTCTAAATTTTTAAAGGTCTTTTGACTTTAACGCTTTTATGATAAAATAAAAAACACCTCGTGTTAAATATTGGCATGAGGTATTTTTTACGCAATTATTTTAGAAAAAATTATAAATTAAGGAGAATGCATGAGAAAGGTAAAAGAACCTCCTTTAGCATTGGGGGGCTTGGATTAAGCTTCTTTTCGCTTGGGAATATTTTAGGTGATTATTCATTGATATTACGCTATATCTTGGGTGGGATAGCATTTGTTTTGTATTTCTTCTTAATGATTGCTGTTATTAAATCCCTTCATACTTACTTAGCTAGCTTAAAAGACCCTTTGACAGCCTCAATTTTTCCAACACTTTTAATGCAAGGTAGGCTAATGATTGTTTATTGTGATGTTTTTCCAGATTTGTACGGAATCACTGAATTGATTTTTCGAAGCATCTGGTGGCTATCTTTTATCCTGCTAATCATTTATATAATTGTTTTTTCAAAACGTTTTCTTTGGAATTTTAAATTGAGTAATGTTTTTCCTCTTGGGCAGTCCTTTATATCGGAATTGGGATATCTAGCGTAACTGTTCCATGGACAGGTTACTCACATCTAGGCAAAATCATTTTTGCTTATATATTATTCACTGTCATTATGTTATTACCCGTTGTTTTTTAAGGCTTTATAGACATGGTATCCTAGAAGACATACGAGCAAATTTGGCGACACTTTGTGCTCCTGCACTTGTACTTGTAGCCTATCAGAACGCTTTTGAGACTGTTCATCATCCTTTACTACTTGGATTAGTTCTCTTATCACAAGTCTTATATTTTATTGTTCTATACCACGTTCCTAGAATATTGAAAAATGTTTTTAATCCAGGTTTCTCAGCCTTAACTTTTCCTCTTATTGTTTCAGCGACTGCATTAAAGGGAAGTAAAAGATTTTTGTAGCTTATCATTGGTTAAATGCTTTATTTTTACTTGAATTGATAATTGCTATTTTGATTTTAATAATAGTAGTGGTTGGTTATGTGAAATACTTTAGATATTGAGAATTCACTAACTAAAAAAGTCAAGAATTGCTCTTGGCTTTTTTAGTAGGTAATTTAAGAGCTAATATAAAAAAATAAATTCAAAAAATATTTTTCAGTTTTTTCAGAAAATTTACGCAAAAAGGTTGACTTTTGTTGGTTTGAGTTGTAAAATAATTCTTGCACAATTCAGAATTATCTGAAAGTTGAAAAGTTTATTTAGAAAGAGGTCTATTTTATGACTGAAAATATAGAACAACAGTCAACCTGGCGTACTAAGTTAAAAGCACTTGGCCCTGGTATTCTAATGGCATCAGCTGCAGTTGGCGGCTCACACATCGTTTCATCTACACAAGCAGGAGCTATCTATGGATGGCAATTGGCTTTGCTAATCATTTTGATTAACATCTTCAAATATCCATTTTTCCGTTTCGGTTCACAATACACAATGGAAAATAACAAAAGCTTGATTGAAGGATATGCTGAAAAAGGAAAAGGTTGGCTTGCCATTTTCTTCATTTTGAATGTATTTTCAGCTATTGTAAATACAGCAGGTGTCGGTATCCTTTGCGCAGCCATCTTATATAACGTATTCCCAAATGGTCTTGGGATGAGTATCTCTCAACTAACTACAATTATCATTGTGATCATCTGGGCAATGTTACTTATTGGTGGTTATCGCTTCCTTGATTCACTTGCGAAATGGGTAATGACTGCTTTAACAATTGCAACTGTTCTTGCGGTAGTCATTGCATTATTTAAACATCGTGAATATGCTCCAAACTTTGAAGCGCCTACACCTTGGCGCATGGCTGCTCTACCATTTATCGTTTCATTGATGGGATGGATGCCTTGTCCGATTGAAATTTCAGCCATCAATTCAATGTGGTCAGTTGAAAAACGTAAAACAGTCAATATGTCAGAGAAGGATGCTGTTTTTGATTTTAATATTGGTTACATTGGAACAGCAATCTTAGCACTTATCTTCTGTGCGCTTGGTGCCTTAATTCAATTTGGCTCTGGTGAAGAAGTACAAGGAGCATCAGCAGCTTATATCGCTCAGTTTGTTAATATGTATGCTGAAGTTCTTGGTGAATGGGCTCGTTTCTTGATTACTTTAATCGCCTTCCTATGCATCTTTGGTACAGTTATCACTGTTATTGATGGTTACTCTCGTGCCAATAACGAATCTCTTCGTTTGTTGCTCGGTAAAAAAGAGTCATCACAAAAAGCTCTTTACATTTGGATGACTGTGACTGCAGCAGTTGGTCTCGTTATTGTTTATCTATTTGCTGGTAACGTGGCAACAATGCTTCGCTTTGCGATGATTGCGTCATTTATTACAACTCCGTTCTTTGGCTACTTGAACTATTCATTGGT
>OCTW011520383.1_pt1 | contig 40470 bp, 38 predicted proteins | sample 1539671 | NCBI WGS metagenome assembly OCTW01 (sample SAMN02144230, study PRJEB22623) | gut metagenome | biome: sheep rumen | host: Ovis aries | place: New Zealand
GTGCATCATAAAAAGCAACCAGCAACATTGCTGTTACTGGTTGCCAAAATCTCTTGATTTTTCACTGTCCTCTTGACGGGTAGCAGTTCACAAGCCGGGGGCAAATGATCGATCGATTATGGAAGGACTATACCTCTTCCGGGGCCTCGTCCTCGTCCGGAATATCGCCGTGGTCCGTCGGGTCGAATCCCTTCAGGCCTTCATAGGTCTTTCCGGTCTTCTGGGCGTAGTCGTAAATCGCATGCTTGATCGCGTGGTCCGCCAGTACGGAACAGTGCAGCTTCTGGGAAGGGAGGCCGCCCAGTTCGTCAACAATTGTGCTGTTGGAGATCTTCAGCGCTTCTTCCACGGTCTTTCCCTTCATCATTTCCGTCGCCATGCTGGAGGAGGCGATGGCACTGCCGCAGCCGAAGGTCTTGAACTTGCAGTCCGTAATAACATCGTTATCGTCAACCTTGATCTGCACCTGCATCATATCGCCGCAGACCGGGGAGCCGTAAACACCGGTGCCGTCCGCATCAGGAATTTCTCCCACATTTCTTGGATGCATGAAGTGATCCATTACCTTATCATTATACAGTCCCATATTCATTTCCACCTTTCTGCCGGGTCCGTCCCGAAAGTATCTTCTGGCGGTCCCGTTCTGCATGTTTTCGTAATATATTCGTGATTGCTTCCTCGAGGTTTACACCATCCGCTCCCGGGTTAGAGGAGGGAGATCTCACGGAGACGGGAGACCACTGCCTTCAGACAGTCAACGGTGTAGTCCAGATCTTCCTTCGTTGTAAAGTCGCCGACGGTGAAGCGGACAGATCCGTGAATCAGTTCGTCGCTGACACCGATTGCCGACAGTACGTGGGACGGCTTCAGAGACTTGGAAGAGCAGGCGGATCCGGTGGATACCGCAATACCGAAGCTGTCCAGCAGAAGAAGAATGGATTCTCCTTCAATCTTCGCAAACGTGACGTTCAGGTTGCCCGGGTGACGCTTGGAATGATCCGAAGGACCGTTCACGATGACATCCGGAATCTCTGCTGTGATTCTGTCCATCAGGTAATCTCTCAGCTCGGAGCAGTGCTTTCTGTGGTGTTCCAGATTCTGTTCTGCCAGTTCCGCTGCCGCACCGAATCCGACAATCCCTGCCAGATTCTCTGTGCCGGCGCGCTTACCCTTCTCCTGGGCACCGCCGTGGATGAAGCTCGGAATGCGGACACCCTTGCGGATGTACATGCCGCCTTCTCCCTTCGGACCGTAGATCTTGTGGGAGGACATGGACATGAAGTCGACCCCCAGATCATGGACATCGATCGGGACGTTTCCAATCGCCTGCACTGCATCTGTGTGGAAGAGAACACCGTGCTTGTGGGCGATCTCACAAAGTTCCTTGATCGGTTCCACTGTTCCGATTTCGTTGTTCACGAACATGACACTGACCAGAATCGTGTCCTCCCGGATGGCGTCTTCCAGCGCTGCCGGATCGACGAATCCTTCCTTGTTCACGTCCAGGTATGTGACTTCATATCCGTGCTTCTCCAGGAATTCGGTGGAGTGCAGAATTGCATGGTGCTCGATCTTCGTTGTGATGATGTGCTTTCCCTTCTTCTTCATGGCATCTGCTACCCCGAAGATGGTCCAGTTATCGGATTCACTTCCACCGCCGTCAAAATACAGCTCGGACGGATCTGCTCCGATGAGGTGTGCGACCTGGGCTCTCGCCTTGTCCACCGCAGCTTTCGCTTCAAGACCGATGGTATAGAGACTGGAAGGGTTCCCGAAGTTCTGTGTGAAATATGGAATCATCTGCTGCAGGACTTCTTCCTTCACCGGCGTGGTTGCGGAATAGTCCAGATATACTTTTCTGGTTTGACTCATAGATCAAATCCCCTTTCTGTTATTTCCGTTTTACGATAGTGATTATACCTTGCCTGTCCGCATTCAAACATGGAAAAGGATTATTTCCCGGAATAAATCATCGGCGGAGTCTCGGATCATCCGGATCCACTACCTCAATATTGTCCAGCTGGGACTTCAGGTTCCGGCGGAATGCAGCCAGGTAGGCCTGGCGCAGTTCCTTCTGTTCCTGCTTCTCCGCAGGGGTGAGGGCCCTCTCCTTCGAAAGATGGGCCAGTTCGTTGATCCGTGCGATCATTTCCTCTGTAATCATCAACATTTCGATTCTCCTGTGCTTTCAGTCTGTCATATATAATGTAGGGAGCGGCAAAAGAAAAAACCGTGTCCTATCATAAAAATCATCAATCGTGGAATTGTGGATGATGCACAATATCCCTTCTTTTTTTCATTGTAACGTTGTTGATTTTACAATGATCGGGGAGAAACTTCAACATTCTTTTTCGGTAGGGGGGAATTGTGTTTACTTTGTGAAATCTTTGTGATAAACTATGTTTTGGTTGTATGAAAACTGAAGTTTGAACACCGTCCATAACTGATTTCAGTTTGGCTCTGTTCAGTTCCGGCGCTGTAAATTGCCCATTGCAGCATCGGAGCAGGCACGAATCAGGATTCTCTGATTCGTTTTCGCAATCATCTAATTATATCTACTTTTAGGAGGTAAAAGAGAAATGGAAACTGTAAAGAAGGGTAGACCATTTGGCTTTTATGTCTGTGCGCTGGGATTTACGTTCGAGCGTATGGCATTCTACACCACGAAGTACCTGCTGGCTATCTGGATCGCGACGAAAGTATCCGGCGGCGGCCTTGGTCTGACTGATACGAAGGCAGCGGCGATGTCCGCCAGTTTCGTAGCATGGACTTACATCACACCGCTGATCGGCGGATACATCGCAGACCACTGGGTTAACCCGAGAATCTGCGTTGCACTGGGTCTGATCCTCATGGCGGGTGCGTATGCTTGTGTATGGCAGGCACACAGCCTGGGCATGGTCTGGGCCCTGATCATTCTGAACGCTGTGGGCACCGGTCTCTTCAAGGGTAACATGTCCGGTATCGTCGGCCTGCTGTTCGATGATCCGACAGAACTGGATATGGCATTCTCCATCCAGTATTCCTTCGTCAACATCGGTTCCTTCATCGGAACAACTTTCATCGCTGTTCTGGCGACGAAGGGTGTTATGTCTTTCAACGGCGTATTCGGAATCTGTGCTCTGTTCCTGGCTGTGGACGCCATCTGGTTCATCCTGGTCGGCAACATGACGCTGGGCGAAGCCGGTAAGACACCGTTCAAGAAGGATATGCGTGAGTTCGTTGCCAAGGAGAAGAAGGACACTTCCAATGCGCCGCTTACTTCCGGCGACAAGAAGCGTGTCTTCGCAATCATCATGGTAACCCTGTTCTCCGCTGTATTCTGGATGGTATGGTACATGGCTTACATGCCGGCATACTACGTATTCGGTTACGGCGATGGTGCTGACTTCCAGAACAAGGCGAACTGGTACATCGGAAGCTTCCAGGTTCCGACATCCTGGTTCGACTCCATCAACGCTCTGGTCTGCATCGTTCTGGGGCCGGTTCTGGCTCTGGTTTGGAGAAAGCTGGCTGCGAGACCGCAGGGCGACATGTCCATGTTCAAGAAGACCGCGCTGGGCTGCGCACTGGTAGGTGTTTCCTACGTTGTAATGGCTCTGGCATACAAGCTGGCTGAAGGTTCCAGCACTGGAAAGTGCTCCGTACTGTGGCTGGCTCTGGTCTGCCTGTTGATGTCTGTCGGCGAAATGGTATTCTCGCCACTGGGCAACTCATTCATCAACAAGCTGGCTCCTGCTAAGGTTCTGGGTCTGCTGCTGGGCTTCTGGCCAATCGCGGTATTCATCGCACAGCGTGTTTACCCGTCCGTATATGCATTCCTGAAGACTAAGCCGTTCGTTTCCGGCTATGGTATCACCGGTCTGATCGTTATCGGTTTCGGTGTCATCCTGTGGCTGTTCAGCGGCAAGCTGGATGCAATGGAGAAGGAACAGTAGTTTCTCTCCAATTTGCGAGACGAATCAAGACGCTTCCGTTCGGAAGCGTCTTTTTTCATGCCCGTTTTATGCCGGATTCGTCCCCGGACGGATTTCTCTGCCGCCGTCACACAGACCATACAATCCATTTTCGAATTGTGATATAATTTAGTGTGTTGCATGAAACGAACGATGGGCCGGCCGCTTTTTGCCGTCAGGCCCGGTGAAGGGATAATGATGGGGTAAGGAAATGAAGCTGGAATCAAGAGATATGCGGGAAATGCGGGAGCACGCCGAGCAGGAATACCGACGCTGGCTTGAACATACGGAAGACGACAGCAGTATGCATGCCGAACTGCTGAAGTTGATGGGAAATGACGATGAGATCTTCGATGCTTTTTATCAGGACCTGAGTTTCGGCACGTCTGGACTCCGGGGCATTCTGGGTCCGGGGACAAACCGGATGAATGTGTACGTGGTCCGGAGAGCTTCCCAGGGCATTGCAAACTATCTGAAGAAGCATTATGACAGTCCTTCCGTTGTCATCGCTTACGATACACGGAAGGACTCGGAACTGTTCGCCCGGGAAACGGCGGCGGTGTTCCGGGGGAACAAGGTGAAGACACATCTGTTCGGGGAAGTGACGCCGGTGTCTGTGCTGGCATTCGCCATTCGTCAGTTGAAGTGCTCTATGGGCGTGATGATCACTGCCAGCCACAATCCGAAGCACTATAACGGGTACAAGGTATATAATTCCGACGGGTATCAGGTGATCGGCCAGGAGCCGGAAATGATTCTGGAGGAAATCGGAAAGGTTGATTTCTTTGAAGGCATTCACAGGAAATTGGACAACGGTGTCATGACGGTGAGCACACGTGTGAGTGAGGACTTCATCCGGGCGGCGCTGAAACGGCCGCCCCATATCAGTCCGGAGGCTGTCAACCAGCTGAAGACAGTTTATACGCCGCTTCACGGCACCGGGCTGAAATATGTGCGGAGTCTGTTCAAGAATGTGGGGTATTCGAATTATACGGTGGTGCGCAGTCAGGAATATCCTGACCCGGCTTTCCAAACCTGCAGCACTCCGAATCCGGAAAAGATTCTGACGTACGACGAGGCGTTCAAGGTGATTGACCGGGAAGGCGGGGAACTGATCGTGGCCACGGACCCGGACGCAGACCGCTGCGGAGCTGCCCTGTATCATGACGGGGTCAGAACGATTGTGACGGGGAATCAGCTGGGGCTGCTGATGCTGGATTATCTCTGTCATATGGAGCCGCCGGAGCCGGATCAGATTGTGGCGAAGAGTATCGTGACATCGCCGCTGGTGAATCAGATGGCCCGGAAATATGGCTTCAAGGTGGTGAATAATGTTCCGGGATTCCGGTACATCGGCAATATTTTGGCCCGGCTGGACCAGGCAGGGCAGGGAAACCGGTTCTATCTGGGATTCGAGGAAAGCAACAGTTTCCTGGTGAACCCGTTTAGTCATGAGAAGGACGGCATTACGGCAGCCATGCTGATTGTTGAGATTGCGGCGTTCCACAAGGCCCAGGGAAAGGATCTGATCGACCGTCTGAACGAGATCTATGAGGAGTTCGGGCGTTGTGTGGACAAGCAGCGGAATTACTTCTTCAGCGGTGCGGGCGGCAGGCGTACCATGGATCAGATTATGACCTATCTGCGCCGGGAGGTCAGGACCCGCCTGGGGGACAAGGAGATTATACGGAAAGTGGATTACCTGCGGGATACCGGGCTGCCGAAGGCGGATGCGCTGGAATTCGATTTTCATGACGGCAGCAGACTGATCATCCGGCCCAGCGGTACAGAGGCAAAGCTGAAGGTTTATTCGTTCGAAACGGATGATTTCAAGAGTGTGGAAAGAGATATGGTCCGCATAATTGAAAGGTTCAGTCAGGTATAGTATAATAAAATGGTTATTAACCCGATGAGGAGCCGGCGTCTCCGGTGCCCGTTCTTCATCCGGAAAGCATAGGCGATAGAATAACAGGAGTTAGATGTAATGGAGAAATTAGGACTGAATGAGATCAGAAAGAGATTCAGAGACTTCTATGTCAGCAAGGGTCATTATCCGGGCAAGAGCGCTTCTCTGATCCCGAAGAATGATAAATCACTGCTGATTATCAATTCCGGCATGGCGCCGCTGAAGAATTACTTCAGCGGTGTGGAAACGCCGCCGAAGAAGCGGATGACCACCTGTCAGAAGTGCATCCGTACGGATGATATCGAAAACGTCGGTGTCACGTCCCGTCACGGCACGTTCTTCGAGATGATGGGCAACTTCTCTTTCGGGGATTACTTCAAGAGGGAATCCCTGACATGGGGCTGGGAATTCATCACGAAAGTGCTGGAGATTCCGGAAGAGAAGGTCTGGGCTACGGTTTATCTGGATGACCAGGAAGCGGTGGATATCTGGAAGAGTCTGGGAATGCCGGAGGAGCGGATCGTCCATTTGGGAAAGGAAGACAACTTCTGGGAGATCGGACTGGGTCCGTGCGGTCCGTGCTCTGAGATTTACTTCGACAGAGGACCGGAATACGGCTGCGGCAAGCCAGACTGCAAGCCGGGGTGTGACTGCGACCGGTATATCGAGTTCTGGAATCACGTATTTACTCAGTTCTCCCGGGAGGAGGACGGAAGCTACAGCAATCTGGAGCATCCGAACATTGATACCGGTATGGGGCTGGAGAGAATTGCGTGTATCATGCAGGATGTGCAGTCCATTTTCGATATTGACACCATCCGCCACATCCTGAACGGGGTAGTGGCTCTGACAGACAAGGAGTACGAGAGCGGCGATGCGGGAGCGGATAAGTCCATCCGTATCATTACAGACCACATGCGTTCCATGGTGTTCCTGATTGCAGACGGTGTACTGCCGTCCAATGAAGGGCGGGGATATGTGCTCCGGAGAATGATCCGCCGTGCGTACCGTCACGGCAAACTGCTGGGTATTCAGGGCAGTTTCCTGGCCGGACTGGTGGATTATGTTGTGGACGTTTCCGGTGAGGCCTATCCTGAAATCCGGGAGCGGGAAGATTATATCAAGAAGATTATTTCCGTGGAAGAAGCCCGTTTCGAAGAAACCCTGGAGCAGGGAACGGAAATTATTAACTCTTATGTTTCTGATATGGAAAAGAACGGGGAGAAGGTTCTGTCAGGAGCGGATGCGTTCAAGCTCTATGATACGTTCGGATTCCCGGTGGAACTGACCCAGGAAATTCTGGACGATCACGGCATGTCGGTGGACATGGACGGATTCCACGAGAATATGGAGGAGCAGAAGCGTCTGGCGAAGGAAGGACGGAAGGATACGACGGCAGAGGCCTGGAAGGAATCCAGTGCACCGAAGGATCTGGCGGACACGGTCTTCACCGGATACGACACACTCCGCGATACATCTGAGGTGCTGGCAATCTATCAGGACGGCACACCACAGGAGACGGTTTCTGCGGGACAGGATGCGGTGATCTATCTGGATCACACTCCGTTCTATGCGGAAAGCGGCGGACAGGTTTCCGATACAGGGATTATGTCAACAAATTCCGCCCGGGTTACAGTTAATCGTGTGAAGAAGATTGACGGTCTGTTCACTCACTACGTGCATGTTGAAGAAGGAACCCTGGGAAAGGGGGATACGGTTTCCGCAGATGTGGATCGGATCTTGCGGAACAAGCGGGCCCGGAATCACTCGGCGACCCATCTGCTGCAGCAGGCACTGAAAGAAGTGCTGGGAGACCATGTCAATCAGGCAGGCTCCAGGAATGATGAGAATCTTCTGCGGTTCGACTTCACCCATTTCGAAGCGATGACGCCGGAACAGATCCGGGAGACGGAGAGAAGGGTGAATGAGAAAATCAATGCGTTCCTGCCGGTAACCATGCAGGAGATGCCGCTGGAAGAGGCGAAGAAGCTGGGTGCGACGGCTCTGTTCGGCGAAAAGTACGGGGACCGGGTCCGGGTTGTGAATATGGGCGATTGGAGCATTGAATTCTGCGGCGGTACCCATGTGGCGAATACCGGAGAAATCGGATCTCTGAAGATTCTCAGTGAAAGTGGTATTTCCTCCGGTGTCCGGAGAATCGAGGCTGTCACCGGCAGCGGCGTTCTGGAGCATCTGCATACGGCAGAGGATACGATCGAGGAAGCGGCGAAGGCGCTGAAGACTGCGCCGGATCAGCTTGTTGCGAAGGCCCGGTCTGCCATGGAAGAGTTGAAGTCCGTGAAGAAGGAACTGGAACAGCTCCGTAAGGCGGAGATGACGTCGGATCTGGGCAGCCTGATCAGCGGTGCCCAGGAGATAGATGGTGTGAAGCTGATCACCGGACAGTTCGATGGTGCCAGGATTGATGATCTGAGAGATATTTCGGACCGGATCAAGGCGGAGACGAAGAGTGCTGTGGCAGTGCTGGCTGCGGTGAATGAGGGAAAGGTTACCCTGCTGGTATCTGTTACGGATGATCTGACTGCGAAGTACCACGCCGGCAAGCTGGTGAAAGAGCTGGCGAAGAAGGTCGGCGGCGGCGGCGGCGGAAAGGCCGACATGGCCCAGGCAGGCGGCAAGGATCCGTCCGGCATTCCGGCGATGTTCGAATTGGCGGGTACTCTGCTTTAATTCGAAGAAGTGCCCATATAATCTTGCGAATGCAGTCCCGTCATTGTATAATGTCCAGGTAAGGAAGGAGGGCTTATATGGAGAAGAAGACAATTATGTTCGATCCAAGCAAGACCCAGAAGAAGACGACGAAGCAGATTCTGGAAACAGTCTATGCGGCTTTGGAAGAGAGAGGATATAACGGGATCGACCAGATGGTCGGGTATATCCTGTCCGGTGATCCTTCTTACATCACGAGCCATAACAATGCCAGGCTGCTCATCAGCAGAATTGACAGAGATGAACTCGTAGAAGAGATTCTGAAGGCATATTTGAAGAAGTAAATGAGAGAAACAGCAGGTCTCGGCATCAGAGGACCTGCTGTTTTTTGTACTGTTTATGCGGTTTCATACTGTAAAGAGGGAAGTGTTCTGATGTATAATGAACGAGGTGCTGTGAATGAGAAAGATAGGGCTGGATGTAGGGGACAGAACGATTGGTGTTGCAGTGAGTGATCCCCTTGGCATAACGGCACAGGGGATCACCACCATTGAACGGGTGGGGATCCGGAAGGATTCCGGAAAAGTCCTGGATCTTGTGAAGGAATATGAGTGTGATACGATCGTTATGGGCCTGCCGCTGAGCATGAGCGGCAGGGATAGTGAGCAGACGAAGAAGGTGCGGGAATTCCGCAGCATGCTGGAAAATAAGATGCGGAGCACGGGGATGAAGGGCATCACCATTGAATGGCAGGATGAACGTCTGACCACCGTGCAGGCGGAACGGGTGATGATCGATGCGGATGTGAGCCGCAGGCGGCGGAAGCAGGTGATCGACAAGCAGGCGGCTGTCATCATTCTGCAGACGTATCTGGACCGGATCAGCTGATCGAGCCGCTGCAGGAATATTTGTTCGATTTCCCGGTGTCCGGAGACAGGCGGAGACCGTGGTGATTGTATATGGGTTTCTGAACTGAAGGAGGAAAACGAAAATGAAGAAAGTCGGAATCATTATGGGGAGCGACAGTGATCTGCCGAAGGTGGAGAAAGCGATGACGACACTGGATGAGCTCCGGGTCCCGTACGAGGTTCATGTATTCTCGGCGCACAGAACGCCGGTGGAAGCATCCGGTTTTGCGAAGAATGCCAGAGCAGAAGGTTTCGGTGCCATTATCGCAGCGGCAGGGATGTCCGCCGCCCTGGCGGGTTCGCTGGCTGCGAACACCACACTGCCGGTGATCGGCATTCCGGTGTCGGGTTCGAAACTGGACGGCATGGATGCGCTTCTTTCGACAGTTCAGATGCCGAGCGGCATTCCGGTGGCCACTGTTGCCATTGACGGTGCGAAGAATGCTGCATTCCTGGCCGCCCAGATTATTGCCGTGAGCGACGGAGAACTGGCGGAGCGGCTGGAATCCCAGAGGGAAGAGGGAAAGGCGAACGTCCTGAAGAAGAACGCCGCCGTCGAAGAGAAGTATAATCACAAAACCGGGAGAGAATAGAGCCAATGAGTGGATTGAGAGAAGAATGCGGCGTTTTCGGAATTTACGGCGAAACAACCCAGGATGTGGCGAGCACCGTGTACTACGGCCTGTTCGCACTGCAGCACCGGGGGCAGGAAAGCTGCGGGATCGTTGTGAATGACGACGGCGTCTTCAATTATTATAAGGATAACGGACTGGTGAACGACGTGTTCACGAAACCGGTGCTGAAGGAGCTGGGTCTGGGACAGATTGCAATCGGCCATGACCGGTACAGCACCACCGGAAACAATGATAGAAATAATGCGCAGCCGATTGTGGTGAATCACCACAAGGGACGGATGGCCATCGCTCACAACGGGAATATCGTTAATGCCTTTGAACTCAGGCAGGAACTGGAGCTGGCAGGTTCCATCTTTCATTCCACCAGTGACACGGAAGTAATCGCCTATGTCATCACGAAGGAACGGATCAACAGCGGTTCCATCGAAGAAGCGGTGGGGAAGGCCATGGAGAAGATCGACGGTGCATATTCACTGGTGATCATGTCTCCCCAGAAACTGGTTGCCTGCCGGGATCCACACGGTTTCCGCCCCCTGTGTTATGGTAAGCGAAGCGACGGGAGCTACATTGTGGCGTCGGAAACCTGCGCGCTGGATGCCGTTGGGGCAGAATTCGTCCGGGACATCGATCCGGGGGAGATTGTGACCTTCTCCAAAGATGGGGTTACTTCGGACCGGGCCCACTGCGACGAGAAGCCGCACAAGATGTGTATCTTCGAATACCTGTATTTCGCCCGTCCGGATTCGATCATTGAAGGACGGAGTGTTCACGGTGCCCGGGCGAAAGCCGGTGCGCTGCTGGCCATGCAGTACCCTGTGGATGCGGACATCGTCATCGGCGTTCCGGATTCCGGTCTGGATGCGGCCATCGGATATGCGGAGCAGTCCGGCATTCCGTACGGCATGGGATTCATCAAGAATAAGTATATCGGCAGGACCTTCATCGCCCCAGGCCAGAAGAACCGGGAAGACAAGGTAAGGATCAAGCTGAATGTCATCCGCAGTGCCGTGAAGGGCAAGCGGGTGGTTCTGGTGGACGACTCCATCGTCCGGGGAACCACCATCACCCGGATCATCAGTCTGGTGCGCGCTGCCGGAGCGAAGGAAGTCCATGTCATGTCTTCCGCACCTCCGTTCACAGATGCCTGCTACTACGGCGTCGATGTGGACTCCAAGGAGAATCTGATCGCCTGCCAGTGTGACTACGATATGGAGAAGATTGCGAAGAAGGTGGGCGCAGACAGTGTGGGATATCTGGATGTGAATACCCTGCACATGATCATCGGCAACAAGGCGGGAGAAGGGTTCTGTGCTGCCTGCTTCGGAAAGGGATATCCGACCCAGATCCCGACGGGACAGAAAGACCGCTTCGAGGAAAAGATCTCGAAGAAACAGGAAGAAAAAGCCAAGGAAAGTTACGAAATGTACCTGAGAGTGTAGGAGGAATCACTATGTCGAAAAGTTTCAGCGAGAGTTACAAGGCCGCAGGTGTCGACATCACAGCCGGATATAAGTCGGTGGAATTGATGAAACAGCACATTGCGAAGACGATGGTGTTCGGAGACACTTCAGATGTGGGCGGATTCGGCGGACTGTTCCATCTGGATCTGGAAGGAATCAGTGAGCCGGTGCTGGTCAGCGGAACAGACGGTGTCGGCACGAAACTGAAGCTGGCATTCCTGCTGGACAAGCATGATACCGTGGGAATCGACTGCGTCGCAATGTGCGTCAACGATATCATCTGTGTCGGGGCCAAACCGCTGTTTTTCCTGGACTACATCGCCTGCGGGAAGAACTATCCGGAGAAAATTGCTCAGATCGTCAGCGGTGTGGCGGAAGGCTGCGTCCAGTCCTGCTCCGCACTGATCGGCGGTGAAACCGCAGAGATGCCGGGCTTCTATCCGGAAGATGAATACGACCTGGCGGGTTTCGCGGTGGGCGTCTGCGACAAATCCAAGGTGCTGGACAAGGAATCCATCCGTCCGGGAGACGTTCTCATCGGACTGCCTTCCTCCGGCATCCATTCCAACGGCTTCTCACTGGTCCGGAAAGTATTCGATGTGGAGAATACGGACCTGGGGAGACACTATGATGAACTGGGAGAGAAGAGTCTGGGCGAGACACTTCTGACACCGACGAAGATTTATGTCAAGCCGATGCTGAGCCTCTTCCAGCACGTGACCGTGAAGAGTGTGTCCCATGTCACCGGCGGCGGATTCTACGAAAATATTCCAAGAAGCCTTCCGAAGGGCATCGGCGTGAAGATCCGCAGAAGCGACGTACGGGTTCTTCCGATTTTTGACATCCTCATGAAGGAAGGCGGCATTCCGGAGAGAGATATGTTCAACACATATAACATGGGTGTCGGCATGACCGCTGTGGTGGCGCCGGAAGACGCCGACGAAGCGATCCGTGTGCTGCACGAGGCCGGTGAGGACGCCTATGTTCTGGGCGAAACCGTTGCGGCAGAAGAAGGCGGCGTGACAATATGTTAGAGAAAAAGACCAGAATCGCCGTCATGGTTTCCGGCGGCGGCACGAATCTGCAGGCGCTGATCGATGCCCAGAAGAGCGGGATCATTCACTCCGGAAAGATCGAGCTGGTGATCTCCAACCGGGAGGATGCTTATGCGCTGGAGCGGGCGAAACGAAACGGCATTCCTGCGCTGGTGGCGAAACAGGAGGAAGAGATGATCCGGGGGCTGGAGGAAGCGAAGATTGATCTCGTGGTTCTGGCGGGATTCCTGAAGATCCTCAGTCCGGCCTTCATTCGCCGCTTCGAAAACCGTATCATCAACATCCATCCGGCGCTGATCCCGTCTTTCTGCGGGAAGGGAGCCTATGGACTTCATGTCCATGAAATGGCGCTGGATTACGGTGTGAAGGTCACCGGTGCCACGGTTCATTTCGTCAACGAAGTGCCGGACGGCGGAAAGATCATTCTGCAGAAAGCGGTGGAAGTCCGGGAGGGTGACACACCGGAAGTGCTGCAGCGCCGCGTCATGGAGCAGGCAGAGTGGATTATCCTGCCGAAGGCAACCGAGATGATTTCCGAGAAAATTCTGGAGGGCCGCATCTGAAGCGGTTTCCGGAGCTGAACATACTGAACAGGGAGGCATATCATGAGTATCGATGCATACAAGGACCCGTATCTGACCCGAACGGCCGCCGGCTGGGTGAATGGCAATCCGTACGTGGGCCGCGGTCTGATCTGCGGTTTGACAAAGGATGCAAAGAAGGCGGTCACTGCCTATTTCATCATGGGCAGATCCGACAACAGCCGGAACCGGGTGTTTGAAGAAGAGGGTGAAAACGTGATCATCAAGCCGTTCGACCCGTCGAAGGTGGAAGATCCGTCTCTGATTATCTACTATCCGCTGAAGGTTGTGGGGAAGACCCTGATTGTCACCAACGGTGATCAGACCGACACCATTGAAACCTTTGCGAAACAGGACCGGGTCTTCGGCGGCCATGCTTTCGAGGACGCCCTGAACACCCGGTGCTTCGAGCCGGACGGCCCGAACTGGACCCCGCGGATCAGCGGTGTCATGAACCTGGACCCGGCAGAAACCTTCGGCTACAAGCTGAGCATTCTGAAGAGTGAGGATCCGGAGGGAACCCAGTGCGGCAGATATTATTTCAACTATACCGGAATTCCGGGACTGGGACATTTCATTCACACGTATATCACAGACGGCAGCCCGATTCCTACATTCACCGGCGAACCGCACCGGGTGGATATTCCGGATACGCCGGATGAGCTGGCGGATCAGCTTTGGGAGAATCTGAACGGTTCCAACAAGATTTCTCTCTATGTCCGGTACATTGATCTGGCTTCCGGTGCCTCCGAGAGCCGTCTGATCAACAAGAACCGGTAGTCCGGCCGGCAGCATTCGAAGCACAGAAAGGAGACCCCATGAAAGATTTTACACTGAAGTACGGCTGTAACCCGAATCAGAAGCCGGCCTGCATCTATATGGAGGACGGTTCTGATCTGCCGGTGGAAATCCTGAACGGCAGACCGGGATATATCAATTTCCTGGATGCACTGAACAGCTGGCAGCTGGTCAGCGAGCTGAAGAAGAGTCTGGGCCTTCCGGCGGCGGCGTCTTTCAAACATGTCAGTCCGACTTCCGCAGCGGTGGGCATCCCGATGAATGAGAAACTGAAGCGGGCCTGCTTCGTGGACGATATCGAAGGGCTGGATGACTCTCCGCTGGCCACGGCTTATGCCAGAGCGAGAGGAACGGACAGGATGTGTTCCTTCGGGGACTGGGCGGCGCTCAGCGATGTGTGCGATCTGACGACTGCGAAGATCCTGAAGAGAGAAGTCTCTGATGGTGTCATTGCCCCGGGATTCACGGAGGAAGCCCTGGAGCTGCTGAAGCAGAAGAAGAAGGGGAATTACAACATCATACAGATCGATCCGGATTACGTTCCGGCGGAGCAGGAGAAGAAGCAGGTCTTCGGCGTGACTTTTGAACAGAAGAGAAACGATTACACGGTTCGTCCGGAGGATTTCACCAATATCGTGTCGGCGAACAAGGAACTGCCGGATTCTGCGAAGCGGGATATGATTGTGGCTCTGATCACACTGAAGTATACCCAGTCGAATTCGGTGGACTTCGTCTACGACGGTCAGGCAATCGGTGTGGGCGCAGGACAGCAGTCTCGGATCCACTGCACCCGGCTGGCCGGGGACAAGGCGGACCACTGGTTCCTCCGCCAGTCGGACCGGGTTCTGGACCTTCCGTTCCGGGAGGATATCCGCCGGGCTGACAGGGACAATGCCATTGACCTGTACCTGGGAGAAGAGTGGGAAGATCTCCTGCGGGACGGCGCATGGGAACAGGTATTCACCGAGAAACCGCAGCCGTTCACGAAGGAGGAGAAGAGGGCCTATCTGGACACCATCAGCGGTGTGACCTGCGGAAGTGACGCATTCTTCCCGTTCGGGGACAACATCGAAAGAGCCAGAAAGAGTGGCGTCACCTATGTGGCGGAGCCGGGCGGTTCCATCCGGGACGATCATGTCATCGAAACATGTGACAAGTACGGCATGGTGCTGGCGTTCACCGGCATGAGGCTGTTCCATCATTAATCCGAAAGAGGGTTCTGCGGGAATCCGGTAGAAAGGGAGATTTCGATCCAATGAAAGTAATGGTTGTGGGCGGTGGCGGCCGGGAGCACGCCATCATTAAGAAAATAAAGGAAAATCCGAAGGTTGATTGTATCTATGCACTGCCGGGAAACGGCGGCATGGCCGGGGATGCGGAATGCGTTCCTGTGGGCGCAGAGGACCTGGATGGTGTGGTGAACTTCGCGAAAACACATGAGATTGACTTCGCCGTAGTTGCGCCGGACGATCCCCTGGTCATGGGAATGGTGGACCTGCTGCAGGCAGAGGGAATCCCGTGCTTCGGACCGGAGAAGAAGGCGGCAATCATCGAGGGCAGCAAGGCATTTTCCAAGGATCTGATGAAGAAATACCATATCCCGACAGCCCGGTACGAGACCTTCACCGATGAAGAGGCGGCGCTGGCCTATGTGGAGCAGTGTGCCGTTCCTGTCGTGGTGAAGGCAGACGGACTGGCGAAGGGAAAGGGCGTTCTGATCTGCGAAACCCGGGAGGATGCGGTTCAGGCAGTGAGATCCATGATGGAGGACCAGGCCTTCGGCGCCAGCGGTCTGACCGTGGTGGTGGAAGAGTATCTGACCGGTCCGGAAGTCAGCGTTTTGTCCTTCACCGACGGGAAAACCATCATCCCGATGATCTCCTCCATGGACCACAAGCGGGCGCTGGACGGGGACCTGGGGCTGAATACCGGCGGTATGGGTACGATTGCCCCGAATCCGTATTACACGAAGGAAATCGCTGCAGAATGTATGGAGAAGATTTTCATGCCGACTCTGGACGCCATGAATGCCGAGGGCAGAACATTCCGGGGCTGTCTCTACTTCGGACTGATGCTCACCCAGGACGGACCGAAGGTCATCGAGTACAACTGCCGTTTCGGCGATCCGGAGGCCCAGGTAGTTCTCCCGCTTCTGGAGAGCGACCTGCTGGACATCATGATGCATGTTTCTGACGGAACGCTGGCGGAGGCGGATGTGCGGTTTGCGGAAGATGAAGCTGCGTGCTGCGTCATTATGGCTACGAAGGGTTACCCGGGGAAATACGGCAAAGGATACCCGATCAGGATTCCGTCCGATGTGGAGCATGTCTATGTGGCCGGAGCGGACCGGGCGGAAGACGGATCCCTGACCTCGGCGGGAGGCCGGGTCCTGGGGGTCACGGAACGGGGCGCCGATCTGAAAGAGGCCATCGAGAAGGCATACCGGTCGGTGGAGAAGATCAGTTTCCCGGACGGATTCTACCGGAAGGACATCGGACAGAAAGCATTGAAGGCACTGGAAGGAGATAATTAAGAGATGGTATACAGAGTTTACGTTGAGAAGAAGCCTGACTTTGCCAATGAGGCAGCTTCCGTGCTGAACGAGGCGAGGAACCTTCTGCAGATCCGGAATCTGGAGAAGGTCCGGGTCATCAACCGCTATGATGCGGAGAATCTGCCGGAAGAGCTGTTTCATGAAGTCATCAATACGGTGTTCTCGGAGCCGCAGGTGGATGTGGCGACTTCCACGCTGAATGCGGGACCGGAGGATACGGTTTTCGCTGTTGAGTACCTGCCGGGTCAGTTCGACGCCCGGGCGGCATCCGCCGAGGAGTGCATTCAGCTGATTTCCAAGGGCGAGCGGCCGACTGTGAAGTCCGCCAAGGTCTACATTCTCACCGGCAGCCTGTCCGAAGCCGATGTGGATGAGATCAAGCGGTACCTGATCAATCCAGTGGAAGCGAGAGAGGCCTCCCTGGATCCGTATGAAACACTGAAGGTCAATTATGAAATTCCGACGAAGGTGGAAACCCTGGACGGATTCCGGGAACTGAATGAGGCCGGTCTGGAGGAGTTCCTGCAGGCGAACGGTCTGGCCATGGACCTGGCGGATCTGGCTTTTGTGCAGGAATACTTCACGAAGGAACAGCGGGATCCGACCATCACAGAGATCAAGGTAATCGACACCTACTGGTCTGATCACTGCCGTCACACTACATACAATACAACGCTGGACAGCATCGAATTCCATGATGCCAGAATGCAGAAGACCTATGAGGATTACCTGAACACCCGGAAGGAACTGGGCAGAACGAAACCGGTGAATCTGATGGATATCGGAACACTGGCTGCGAAGTACCTCAGGAAGAACGGCATGCTGGAGAAACTGGACGCCTCCGAGGAAATCAACGCCTGCACGGTGAAGATGACCGTGCAGGTGAACGGAAAGCCGGAGAACTGGCTTCTGCTGTTCAAGAACGAGACCCATAATCATCCGACGGAAATCGAGCCGTTCGGCGGTGCGGCCACCTGCATCGGCGGTGCGATCCGGGATCCGCTGTCGGGCAGAAGCTATGTGTACGCCGCCATGCGGGTCACCGGTGCGGCGGATCCGCTGAAGCCGCTGTCGGAGACCATGGAAGGCAAGCTGCCGCAGCGGAAGATTGTGACCACCGCCGCAGACGGCTACAGTTCCTACGGCAACCAGATCGGGCTGGCCACCGGTCAGGTGGATGAAGTCTATCATCCGGGTTATGCGGCGAAGAGAATGGAAATCGGCGCAGTCATTGCGGCGGCGCCGGAAGCGAATGTCCGCCGGGAAAGACCGGTTCCGGGAGATGTGGTGATTCTGCTGGGCGGCCGCACCGGCCGGGACGGCATCGGCGGCGCAACCGGTTCATCGAAGAAGCATAATCTGGAATCTCTGGAGTCCTGCGGCGCCGAGGTGCAGAAGGGAAATGCACCGGAAGAGCGGAAACTGCAGAGACTGTTCCGGAATCCGGAGGCCTCCCGTCTGATCAAGCGCTGCAACGACTTCGGTGCCGGCGGCGTGTCCGTCGCTATCGGCGAGCTGGCCGACGGTCTGGACATTGACCTGGATCAGGTGACGAAGAAATATGAGGGTCTGGACGGCACGGAGCTGGCCATCAGTGAGTCCCAGGAACGGATGGCTGTGGTGGTAGCGGCAGAAGATGAGGAGAAATACATCGCCCTCGCCCACGCAGAGAACCTGGAAGCCACGAAGGTTGCCACAGTGAAGGAAAGCCCGTACCTGACGGAGCGCTGGAACGGGGAGACGATTGTGAATATTTCCCGGGCGTTCCTGGATACGGACGGTGTGGAGAAGCACATCAATGTGGTGGTGCCGGAAACCGGTTCCTATGCCAAGGTTGTTTCTGATGACTTCGAGCAGGCATACAAGGAAATGGCGGGGGATCTGAACGTCTGCTCCAAGAGAGGTCTGTCCGAGGAGTTCGACTCCACCATCGGCGCCGGCACCGTGCTGATGCCGTTCGGCGGCAAGTACCAGAGAACGCCGATCCAGTCCATGGTGCACCTGATCTCCGTGGAGAAAGGGCATACAGACACTGTTTCCCTGATGTCATACGGTTTCAATCCGATGGTATCCAGTGCGAATCCGTATGAAGGGGCTTACCTGGCGGTGGTGGAATCCGCTTCCAAGCTGATTGCTGCCGGTGCGTCCTTCGAAGACACCTACCTGACTTTCCAGGAGTACTTCGGCAAGCCGGGAACGAATCCAAAGAAGTGGGGCCTTCCGCTGGCAGCCATGCTGGGCGCCTTCCGGGCTCAGAAAGAACTGGGCATTGCGGCCATCGGCGGTAAGGATTCCATGAGCGGCACCTTCGAAAATCTGGATGTACCGCCGACACTGGTTTCCTTCGCTGTGACCACGGATCAGGTGGATCACATTATTTCGCCGGAATTCAAAAACGCCGGGTCCCGGGTGGTTCTGCTGACACCGGAGAAGGCGGAGGACGGACTGCCGTCCGGGGAAGGCCTGAAGAAACTGTTTGATCAGGTGCATGAGCTGATCGTATCCGGGACGGCGGTTTCAGCGTACACCCCGGGATTCGGCGGCATCGCAGAGGCTGTGATGAAGATGTGCATGGGCAACGGGTTCGGCTTCTGTTATGCGCCGGAACTGACCCAGGAGCAGCTCTTCGGGTATCAGTACGGTTCCTTTGTTCTGGAATTGGCGGAAGATGCAGAGATTCCGGGAGCGGTCATTCTGGGCGCCGTTACGGAAGATCCGGCGATTGTGAAAGGAGCGGTCAGGATTCCGACGGCGGACCTGGATGCCATCTATGAGCAGAAGCTGGAGCCGGTCTATCCGTGCAACATCGAGACCAGACCGAATCCGCTGGAGACTTTCAGCTATGCGAAAAAGAGCAGCCTGAGCCCGGTCGTCCGCACGGCGAAGCCGAAGGTGCTCATCCCGGTATTCCCGGGCAACAACTGTGAATATGATTCTGCCAAGGCATTTGCGGATGCGGGAGCTGATCCGGAGATCTTCGTGATCAACAACCTGGATTCCGAGGCCGTTGTGCGGTCCGTGGAACAGTTCGCAGCGAAGATCGGCGAATCGCAGATTGTTTTCATTCCGGGCGGTTTCTCCGGGGCAGACGAGCCGGATGGCTCCGGAAAATTCATCACGGCATTCTTCCGCAATGCGGAGATCAAGGCCCAGGTGGAAGATCTGCTGGATCGCCGGGGCGGCCTGATGGCGGGGATCTGCAACGGATTCCAGGCGCTGATCAAACTGGGCCTGGTGCCGTACGGCAAGATCGTGGACATGACGCCGGAGTCGGCGACCCTGACGTTCAATGAGATCGGACGCCACCAGTCGAAGCTGGCCCGGACCAGAATCGCATCCACGAAATCGCCGTGGATGTCGAAGATGAACGTAGGAGACATCTACCTGACACCGATCTCCCACGGCGAAGGAAGATTCGTGGCACCGGAATCCCTGATCCGGAATCTGGCGGAGAATGGTCAGATTCTGACCCAGTATGTGGACCTGGAGGGCAATGTGTCCAATGATATTCAGTACAATCCGAACGGTTCCCTGTATGCCATTGAAGGCATCACATCGCCGGACGGCAGAGTGCTGGGCAAGATGGCCCATTGCGAGAGAAGAGGTTACGGTTTATATAAGAACGTGCCGGGGAATACGGACATGAAGATGTTCGAGTCTGCGGTGGAATTCTTCAAATAGACAGGGCAGCGGAGCGTGGGGAAAGAACAGGCTTTCTTTCACCTGCGCTTCGTCCATAGTGAGGAACGGACTGAGAATGAAGGAGATATTGTTTTTTGGGGATTCGAATACCTACGGATTCGATCCGGCGGGCCCCATCGGGGGCCGGTATCCGGAAGCCCAGCGCTGGACGAATATTCTCATGCGGTCGCTGGGGCCGGAATGGACTCTGGAGGCAGACGGTCTGAACGGCAGAATGATCCCGGATTCTCCCTATATGCAGGGGATGCTGTGGGATTCGGTTCTTCGTCATGAACCGGATGTGCTGGTGATCATGCTGGGTTCCAATGACATTCTTTCTTCCCGGGCGGAGGAACCGGAAGACATCCTGACGGAAATTTCCGGGAAGATCGAAAGTCTGATGCAGTACCTGGCAATTCAGAAGAAGCGGGCCGGTCTGGATTTCCAGATCATGCTCTGTGTGCCGCCCAAGATGCATACCGGTGTGATGCGTTTTGACCGGACTTCCGGGGAACTTCCGGCGGTTTACCGGGAGAGTGCCCACAGGTTCGCTGCCCATTTCATCGACGCATCTTCCTGGCAGGTGGAGCTGACCGGGGACGGGGTGCATTTCTCGGAGCAGGGGCACAAGGCTTTTGCGGTAAGAATGGCGCAGGAACTGAAGAATCACACGCTGTAAGGCAGCGGGCGGTGCGTCCGGCGGAACGGAGAACATTTTCGCTTCGCCAGACGCATTTTATGTTGCAAATGTCCCGTTTTTCTCCCGGTGTTTCGGGTACAATATCTTCAACCGATCAATCGAGGAGGTAGTACATGACATTTTTCGAAAAACTGGAGGAAGAACTGGAGCAGCATGAGGACTTCTCGTTCTTCGAGAACGGGAAATATGATAACCTGGGGAACTGTTTCGATTTCACCTATGAAACGATTCCGGCAGGAGAGAGCCGGAAAACAGATGGCAGGATCGGCATTCTGGTCCGGGGGGAAGGCAGCTATGATTTCCGGGGAGAGAAGAAACATGCCTCCCGTTTCGATGTCTTCGGAATGGAATATAACCAGTGGGGGAATTCCGAGCCTGCGCCGACCGTATTCACGGCGGAGACCGATGGAAGGGTCATCTGGGCAGATTATAACGTATGCACTTCGGTGTGTTATGCATCCTGCTGGTATCACGGGCAACTGATCCGGGAGATCAAGGAGGCGTACGGCCGCCAGCATGACATGAAAGTGATGTCCATTTAATCATTGCGTTTCCCGCCGGAACCATGGTATGATAAAGGACAAATTGAAGAGACAGTAGGGCGAGCCGGAGAATGCATTCCTGCGCCCCGGAAATATCCGGGGATTCGGCAGAGCCACGGTAAGGAGATCCATAATCCGAGAGGGTTAGGGGTTTCCTCTTTTTTTCGGAAAGAAACAGGAAGGAAAGAAAAATGGGAAATGAATTGTTCGAAAAAGCGCCGGTGCCAAAAGCGTATCTCAAGCTGGCCATGCCGGTGGTGCTGAGTATGGCAGTGACCATGATCTATAACATGGTGGACACCTGGTTTATTGCACTCACCGGGAAGACGGCACTTGTTGCCGGGGTTTCGGTGTGCACGCCGCTGTTCACCCTGATGCTGGCGCTGGGGGACCTGTGGGGACTGGGCGGAAGCTCGGTCTTTTCCCGCCTTCTGGGAGAGCACCGGGAGGAAGAGGGACGTCGGGTCAGCGCTTTCTGTTATTCCGGCGCACTGATTCTGGGTGTTATTTCAGCGGCAGCGCTGCTTCTGGCCCGCCGGCCTCTGCTGCAGTTTCTGGGCGCCGAGGGAGCTGCCTATCCCCATGCGGCGGCGTATTTCACCTGGCTCTCTCTGGGCGCTCCGGTGATCATCTTCACTCTGGTGCCCACGAATATGATGCGGTCGGAGGGGGGCGGCCACCCGGTCCATGATCGGATCTGTGCTGGGTGTGGCGGTGAACATTGTGCTGGATCCGGTCTTCATTTTCGCACTGAGGCAGGGCGCCGCCGGTGCCGCCATGGCTACCGTGCTGGGGTATATCTGTACCGCGGCATACTACATCCGTTATACGGTGAAGTTTTCTCCTGGTTTGTCTCTTGACCCCCGGGATGCGAAAATCAGCGGAAGAACGTTCGGTTCGCTGATGATGATCGGCCTGCCGGCAGCGGTGACGAATTTCATGCAGAGCGTGGGGATCACCATCACGAACCGGAATCTGCTGCCCTACGGAAATGACCCGATTGCCATAATGGGAATTGTCTTGAAAATCGTGAACATTGCGGCGCTGGTGATGGTGGGTCTGGCCTTCGGCGGCCAGCCGATCATGGGGTATAACTACGGGGCGGGAAACCGGGTGCGGCTCCGTCAGGTGATCCGGTTCGCCCTGTCTGTGACGGCGGCCACAGGCATTGTCATCAGCCTGGTGCTGTTTGCCGGCGCCGGCCCCCTGATCCGGCTGTTTGTGTCCGGCACGGATCTGATCCGGATCGGTGTGCCGATGCTCAGGCTGCAGGTCATCTGCATTACCCTGATGGGACTGACCACCGTGATCATCTGCCTGTTCCAGTCCACCGGAAAAGGTCTGGCGGCCTTTCTCCTCTCCATCTGCCGTCAGGGCACAGTGTATGCACTGGTGATGCTGGTCATGGCCCGTCTTCTGGGGTACCGGGGTGTTCTGGCCGCCCAGGCGGTGACAGATGTTCTGACCATTGTCATCGCCGGCCTGCTGTACCGGATCTTTCTGAGCCGGGAAATCCGGTGACCGGAAGGGGGCATGCCTTCTCCGTCCGGGAGAAACTTGAATCCATCGGTCATTCGTATTAGAATGATGCCATACATTAATCAGGTAAAGTGAGGCGGAACACGAATGACAGACAGATATGCGAAGTACCGGACAGCGGAGACGGATGAGCGGAAACGGAAATATATCGGGTGGATTGAGGAACTGTCGCTGAACGCCTGGCCCTCCCACAAGATCGAACTGTACGACGGGTGGCTCCTTCGTTTTTCCCACAACTACACCCACCGCACGAACAGTGTGCAGCAGGTGGGGGAATCGAAAATTCCGGCGGATGAGAAAATCCGGTACTGTGAATCCGTGTACCATGCCATGCATACACCCTGCATCTTCAAACTCAGCCCGCTGACGGACACATCCTTCGACCAGCTGCTGGAGAACAGGGGATACACGGTGCAGCATCAGACAGAGACCATGGTGCTGGATTGCCGGGACTTCCGCCCCCGGGAAGCGGCAGATGTGGAATATGAGTTCTACGGCAGGAATTCGGGGCTTCCTTCCATCGTGGGATATCCCGGAGACGTTGTGGTGCAGCTTCGGGACCGCATCACGGATGAATGGATAACGGGGCTGTTCCGGCTGAACGGCACCACCAGTCCGACACTGCGCCGGATCGTTCCGTCCATGTATCATGCGATTCCGAAGGAAACCATCGTCGCCCGGGTGGATGTGAACGGCGGGATGGTGGCCAGTGGTCTGGCCATCCTGGACCGGGGCTGCTGCGGTATCTATGCGATCTACGTGGATCCGGCCATGCGGCGGAAGCATATCGCCAGCGGGGTGGTGAACACACTGCTTTTAGAAGCACAGAAAAAAGGCTGCAGAAGGGCCTATCTGCAGTGCGTAAGGGGCAATACCGGCGCCCGGGCCATGTACGAGAAATTCGGGTTCCAACATCTGTATGATTACTGGTTCCGTGGCGAAGAAAATTTCCGGAAGGGGAATTGATATGAAAGAGATCACCATGGAGAAAATCCGGGAGATGGCGAGCGCACCTTCCGGTTCGGCTTTGTCCTTGGAAAACTGCTGGATGGAGCACATGGATCTGCGGGGGCTGAACCTCCGGGCCCTGGACTTCACCCTGGTCTCCTTCCGGGACGTAAGGTTCGACGGGAATGACCTCTCGGGGATATCCTTCAACAATGCGCTGCTGGACGGCTGTTCCATGGCGGGCTGCGATCTCCGGGGCTGTGATCTCCGGAAGGCCTCCATGCGCCGGGTGAATCTGACCGGGGCGGACCTTCGGGGGGCGGATGTCCGGGGAGCGGTGCTGGAGGATGCTGTGATGACGGACCTTCGGGTCGACGAAAGGACAAGAGGTTACCGGATGCGCTGCCCGGAAACGGGGGCGTTCATCGGGTGGAAGAAATGTCTGGATGACCGGATTGTCATGCTGCTGGTGCCGGCGGATTCTCCCCGGACATCGGCGACGAATCACACCTGCCGGTGCCGGCGGGCCAAGGTACTGAAGATCGAGAATTTCGATCAGACGGAAAGTTATCAGGAAGCGTGGTCTCTGGTGGACCCGGATTTTTGCTATCGCCGGGGGGAATGGGTGGAAGCGCTGAATTTCAACCCGGACCGATGGTATGACTCCACCGGCGGGATTCATTTCTGGATGGAGCGGCAGGAGGCGCTTCGGTACTGACCTCCCCGGGGAAAGAAACATGACAGAAATTCCCGAGAATCTTCACATAGGAACATAAAACTTTCGCTATAATATCACGTTAGGACTGTCTGTGTCCTCCGGCAGTGATTCATGATGAAAGTACGGGAGAAGATTCCGGGTAATGAGTGATAGAAAGATCAAGGTTTTTATTCAAAAATGGGTTCCGTCCTATGCGGTGGTGCCGATTGCATGCTGTCTGATCGTGAATACGATCGGCTATTTTGGCGTACAGCTGATCAGCGGCATGCTCCACTTCCATGATTTCAGTCTCCCCCCGGACCGGCGGATTCCGCTGGTGCCGGCATTCGTTTTCGTTTACGTGGGAGCGTATGCCCAGTGGATTCTCGGATTTCTGCAGTGCGCCCGGGACAGCCGTTCCCTCTGTTACCGGTACATGAGTGCGGAAGTTACGGCGAAGCTGGTGACGATTCTGTGCTTCCTGGTGGTGCCTTCCACCATTATCCGTCCGGCGGTTTCCGGCAGCGGGCCGGCGGAACTGCTGCTGCGTTGGATCTATATGCATGACGGGCCGGTGAATCTGTTCCCGTCCATCCATTGTCTGGAAAGCTGGTTCTGTCTTCGGGCGGCGTTCGCCCAGAAGAAAACCGGCAGACTATACTCCCTCTGCATGACCGTCATGACCCTGCTGGTGTTTGCCTCGGTTCTGCTGGTGCGCCAGCATGTTATCGTGGACATTCTGGGTGGAATCGGCGTTTTCGAGCTGGGGATGCTTCTGACCCGGCGGAGAGATTTCACCGCTTTTTATGAAAGTGTCAGCCGCAGGCTGGCCCGGGCTGTCCGGGGAAGGAGCAGAACATGACGAAAGGAAAGAAGAAAATCTTCTGGTCCGTCGGCGCCGTTCTTCTGGCGGTGCTCAGCATATGGGCCGTCCTGTCCCAGGCGGGGGATCTGTCCTCTCATGATCTGCGCATGGCGCTCCGGCACGGAGACCGGCGCTGGCTGGCGGCGGCAGTGCTGTCCATGATGGGATATATCGTTTTCGAAGGGGAAGGAATTCTCAGCATTCTCCGGGGCGTCGGATATCACAGAAAGCACCGGCAGGGATTTCTGTATGCGGCGGGAGACGTGTATTTCTCTGCCATTACGCCCTCTGCCAGCGGCGGGCAGCCAGCCAGTGCGCTGTTCATGATGCGAAACGGTATTCCGGGTGCGGTGGTTACAGCTACATTGCTGATGAATCTGGTGATGTATACGCTGGGGATTATCACGGTGGGTATCATCTGTATGGTCACCGCTCCGGGACTGTATTTCCGCTTTCATCTGCCGGCCAGGATCCTGATTGTTCTGGGGTATCTGGCACTGCTTCTGCTGTCTGTCCTCTTCATGCTGCTGCTTTTGCGGAAGAATATTCTAGAGCGGCTGGGGGTTCTGCTTCTCCGGATCATGAAGAGAATCCGTCTGATCCGTCACCCGGAGAAAAAGATCGAAAAACTGCGGAAGAAAATGGATGAATACGGCGAATGTGTGGCCGGGATGCGGGACCACAAGGATGCGCTGATCCAGGCATATTTCTGGAATTTGGCACAGCGGATATCCCAGATTTGTGTTACAGTATTTATGTTCCTTGCCATGGGAGGGAAAATCACAGAGGCATTCCCGGTCTGGGTCATTCAGAGCATGGTGACCATCGGATCGAATACTGTGCCGATCCCGGGCGGTATGGGGGTCACCGATTATCTGATGCTGGACGGATTCCGCTCTCTGCTTTCCAACGGAGATGCGGTTCGTCTGGAACTGCTGAGCAGAGGGCTGTCTTTCTACGTCTGTGTTCTGATCAGCGGGATCACATCCGCCGCAGGACTCGGGTTATATCATATTCAGCACAGAGAGGAAAAGAATTCATGATCGGATATTATAATTACACCGTTTGGCTTACCTATGCCTCGCTTCTTTCCGCCTGTTTGGGAATCGGTGTTTCGCTGCACGGCGCAGGGCATCCTTACTGGGGCGTCTTCTTCCTGCTGCTCAGCGGTCTCTGCGATGCCTTTGACGGCCGGGTGGCCCGCAGAAAGAAGGACCGTTCCCAGATGGAGAAGAAGTACGGCATTCAGATTGACTCCCTGGCGGACCTCGTCGCATTCGGCGTACTGCCGGCCTGTATCGGGGAGGCCCTCTCCACTCTGGGCCCTTATGTGGCGGGGGTTCGGCGGCTGGATTTCAGCAGTCCGCAGATGCGGATGTGCGTGCGTGCCCTGGTTATCGCCGTCATGCTGTTCTATGTGCTGGCGGCATTGATCCGGCTGGCGTATTTCAATGTGGCGGAGGAAGAGCGGCAGAATATAGAAGGCGGCAGCCGGAAAACCTACGAGGGCCTTCCGGTCACATCCGCTGCACTGATTTTTCCTACCATCATGCTGCTGCAGTATGTGCTGCCGATGGATATCACCCTGGTCTATTATATCGGCATGCTGATCACGGGTGCGCTGTTCATTTCCCGGATACAGGTTGTGAAACCGGGCTTCCGGGGCATTCTGATCATGGTTCTCTTCGGTGCAGCAGAGGCTGTGCTGCTGCTGGTGGGCCTGTTCACCATCGCTCATCGATAGAGAGAATGGCCCTGGGGGGGATACAGGAGTGATACATGGATAAGATCCTGAATTTTCTATATGGCACTGTTCCCGGCCGCATATTGCTGAAAGGGCTGACCGCAAGGCCGGTTTCCAAGGCGGCCGGGGCATTCATGGACTCCGCATTTTCCATTCCGCTGATCCGGCCCTTCGTGAAGAAGAACGGGATTGATCTGTCGGAATGTGAGACTGCGGATTTCCGTTGTTTTAATGACTGCTTCACGCGAAAACTGAAACCGGAGGTGCGGCCGGTGGACCGGGAAGGGAATCATCTGATTTCTCCCTGCGACGGCCTGCTCCGTGTGTGGCCGGTGCAGGAGGGCCTGGTTCTCCCGGTGAAAGAAAGCCGGTATTCTGTGGCGGATCTTCTGGGACCCGGAGCAGATCCGGCACCGTTTCAGGGCGGCCGGTGTCTGGTGTTCCGTCTGTGTGTCCATCACTACCACCGGTACTGCTATTTCGACAGCGGCAGAAAGGGAGAAAACATCTTCCTGCCCGGCCGGCTTCATACCGTTCAGCCCATTGCACTCCGGTCGGTTCCTGTTTTCACGGAGAACTGCCGGGAAGTGACCCGGATGGAGACGGATCATTTCGGCAGCGCCGTTCAGATTGAAGTCGGTGCCATGCTGGTGGGGAAAATCCGGAATCATCACGGCGCCGGCCCCATGACCCGGGGAGAAGAGAAGGGAATGTTCCTCTACGGCGGATCCACCATTATCGTCCTGCTGCCTGCGGGAAGCGCAGAACTGGACCCGGCGATCCTGCGGGCGTCGGCGGCAGGGGAAGAGACGCCGGTGCGGCTGGGTGAGCGGATCGGAACCGGGAAAGGAAGCAGGTGAAACAGATAATGCGCAGAAACAGAGGTCAAATCACCGTTGATGAGGCACTGGACCATATCCAGTCCGGGGATCTCATTGCTGCAGGAATGTACACGGCGGAACCGAAGCAGATATTCCGCCGTCTCCATGAAATATGCGGCCGGGTCAGGAATGTGTCCCTGTGGACTTGTCTCCTGGGGGAAGATTATCCCTTTGTTACGAATCCGGTATACTGGGACACGTTCCGGTTTTACAGCATCTTCAACGGTCCCCAGATGCGCCGGTGCATGAAGGAAGGGGCCGGGGCATTCCTGCCGAACAACCTGTGTTATCTGGGAGAAGAACAGGTGGCCCGGCGGGCGCCGGATATCTATTTCGGCGCAGCCACCCTGCCGGAGAAAGACGGCACCCTGTGGCTGGCCCCCAGCCTGCAGACAGAACTGGAGAATTTCCGGGCGGCGAAGATCCGGATTCTGGAACTGAATCCCCATGTTCCCCGGGTTTTCGGTGCATCGAAAATCCATATGGAGGATCTGGACGGATATATTCTCTCGGATGCGGCGGTTTTCGATAACCCGATGCCGCTGCCGGGGGAGACGGACCGGGCGATCGCCCGGCGGGTGGCGGCCCTCATTCACGACGGCGATACGATCCAGTTCGGAATCGGAAGGCTGCCGGAGGCCATCAGTGATGCACTGATGGAGAAACGGGACCTGGGCATTCATACGGAAATGCTGGGGAACAGTCTGGGCCGTCTCATCCAGGCTGGTGTGGTCACTAATGCGCGGAAGAATTTTCTGCCGGGAGAATCGGTGGTGGGATTCGTATGGGGAAGCCGGGAATTCTATGATTTCATAGACAGCCGGCAGGACATCCGCATCGAACCCAGCCGTTTCGTCAACGACGCCTGCATCATCGGGAAGAATGACAATCTGGTGTCCGTGAATTCTGCGTTGTCTGTGGATCTGACCGGGCAGATCTGCTCCGAATCCATCGGCACCCTGCAGTATTCCGGAACCGGCGGGGCCATGGACTTCGCCATGGGGGCCTTCCGGTCGAGGGGAGGACGGGGCATTATCGCCATGCCCTCCACCACCGGAAACGGCCGGATCTCCCGGATAACCGCCGTGCTGGCTCCGGGATCGGCAGTATCCATCCAGCGGGGATACACGGATTATGTGATCACAGAATACGGTACCGCCCGCCTTCGGGGCAGAACCATTCCGGAGCGGGCGGAGGCTCTGATCGGCATTGCGCATCCTGCCTTCCGGGACCGGCTCCGGGAAGATGCAGAGCGGGCAGGGTACCTGGATTAGCGGGAGAACGCAGGCCGGCGGGCAAACACCTGAAGAGGCAGGTGCCCGGCCGGCGCAGAAGGAGGGATCACCGTGAATGGGTCCCGGAGAGAGTGTGGAAGACAGAAAGGAGCATCCTATGAGTGGATTCCGGTTTGTATGCGGAGACTGTGGAAAGATAGAAGGGTTCATGACCGGCATGGACTTCAGCTACCGGAGGACGTACCGGGCGACCCGGCAGAAAGCGGAGGCAGGCGCCTTCGGGAAGAAACTCTCTGCTTTCCTGTCCGATCACCCGGAAGCGGCGCTGAATCCGGAGAACCGGCTGTATCTCTGTCCAAGCTGCGGCGCATGGCGGGTTGAGCCGGATCTGTCCGCCTACCTGCCTTTGGACGGCAGAACTGAACCGGAGCCCTTCGTGCTTTTCGAGGAGGACACCGGGGAAGCGGACGGATACCGGTCCGTTCTTCCGTATGAACACCGCTGCACCTGCGGCGGGAGAATGGAACCATCCGCCCGGCCGGGAGAGGAGAAGCTTCGCTGCCGAAGCTGCGGGGGCACCATGGAAATCGACGTGGAGATGGGCAGCGAGCAGTAGGCCCGCAGGGAAGAGAGAAGGGAACGAAGATGAAAAACGAAGAAATCGGCAGGATCTATTTCTTTCAGACCTGGTACGGTGAAAACGGCTGGCTGCACAATTTCTTTCCAGCCCCGTTCCGTTACGGCTCCTTCGGAAAGACGAAGGGGGTATATGCTTCGGCGGAGCAGTTCCTGATGCAGCAGAAGGCTTCTGTGCTGGAGTCTGACGAAGTGGCGGAGCAGATCATGGCGAATCTGGACCCGGAGACGGAGAAGAAGCTGGGGCGGAGCATCCTAAATTACGACGAGGCCCTCTGGTCGGCGATTCGGTTCCAGACGGTTCGCCGGGGCATCCGGGCGAAATTCCAGCAGAATCCCCAGATTCTCCGTTTTTTGCTGGATACCGGCGGATCGGAGATTGCAGAAGTGAGTTCTACGGATCGTCTGTGGGGTATCGGGCTGGATGCGGAGGATCCCCGCAGACTGGATCCGGCGCATTGGGAAGGAGAGAATCTGCTGGGAAACATTCTGAAACAGGTGCGCCGGGATCTGTTTGACTGGCTTTCGGTCCGGGAACCGGAGCGGATTCAGTATATCGACGGAAACGCCATTCTGGAGTACGGGGAGGAAGCGTATTTCCCGCCTTTTGCAGATCTTCTGGACATGCCGTTTGCAGAAGCGGCTGAGGTTCCCCGGGTGGGGGAGATCCTGATGCCCTATGCCAGGATCGCAGAGAAACGGCGTACCGGCTCCTGCGGGAATCCGGAAGAATTTCTGGAGGAAACCCGGAAGCGGGGCGGGCTGTCCATCCGGAAAATGGACCGGATGATCCGCCGGGGGGAAAACACGAACCTGCCGGAGGCGGGGTTCAGTGAGATGATACAGGATCTGTACGACCAGTGCCGTTTCGGTGTTATCAAGCTCTGACGACCGGGGACGGGGATGATTTTTTTGTCAAAAAGAACCAAAGGAGGACGATCATGGAGAAGGATACTTTCTATAATTTCCGGCCCACGGACGAAGTGGGAAATTACGTGAAGTTCGACGACGTAAACCGCCGGATGATGGTAAAAATCACGACCCGGCTCACGAACTATCCGGAGGATTATGCGCTGATCCGGTATGAGGACGTGAAGGATGCGGAACTGACGGAAGACGGAGAAATTCGGGTCCTCGTTTCTGTGGGCGCAGACCGGGTTATTCCGGTGAGCCAGCGTCATCCGAAGGAGGCGCTGACCATATTGTCCAGAATCCGCACCATCGGGTTCAAGCTGTAGCGGGACGGTTCGGCATGGAAAGAACACCAGATAGAAAAACACTCAATCATGCAGCGGAATCCGCCAGGGAAACCGGTTACGACCGCAGGCAGCGGGCCCGGTTCACTCTGGTTTTTCTGGTGCTGAGTGCAGCAGCTGTGGGTGCGGCCGTGCTGAGTATCCGGATCGGCAATGTGGGGATCCCGGCGGGACGCATTCTGGAGATCCTCTTCACCGGGCCGGACGGAACGAGGGAGGGGGACATCCTCTGGACGATCCGCCTGCCCCGGATTCTGACCGCCGCACTGCTGGGGGGCGCCCTGTCTCTGTCGGGTTTTCTGCTGCAGACATTTTTCGGCAATCCCATCGCAGGGCCTTTCGTGCTGGGTATTTCCTCCGGTGCGAAACTGACGGTGGCGCTGACCTTGATTTTTTTCCTGCATTCCTTCGGAACGGCGTCCTCATGGACCCTGATCGCCGCCGCCTTCTGCGGCTCCCTTGCAGCGACGGGGTTCATCCTTCTGGTGGCCCGGAAAGTGCAGAATATGGCGGCGCTGCTGGTGGCCGGCATCATGATCGGATATATCTGCTCGGCGGTGACGGATTTCGTCATTACCTTCGCGGAGGATTCGGATATTGTGAACCTCCGGGGCTGGTCCCTGGGCAGCTTCTCCGGCATGAACTGGTCCTCGGTCCGGGTCTGTTTCCTGGTGGTTCTTCCGGTTTTCCTGCTGACCCTGCTGCTGTCCAAGCCGATCAGCGCCTGTCAGCTGGGGGAGGATTATGCTGTCAGTCTGGGAGTGAACATGAAGCGGTTCCGCATTCTGCTGATCGGACTTTCCAGTATCCTTTCCGGCTGCGTCACCGCATTTGCGGGACCGATCTCCTTCGTGGGAATTGCGGTGCCGTTTCTGGTGAAGGCCGCCCTGGATTCCGCCAAGCCCCTGGCAGTGATTCCGGGCACTTTTCTGGGCGGCGCCGTGTTCTGCATGCTGTCTGACCTCATTGCCCGGACGGCGTTCTCCCCGGTGGAGCTGAATATCAGTACGGTAACTTCTGTATTCGGCGCCCCGGTGGTGATTTTCATGATGATCCGCGAAAGGAGAGATCGTTCCCGATGACCGTGACATCCTCAGAGACAACCTTCCGGGTGGAACTTCGACATCTGACTGCAGGGTATGATGCGCCTTTGCTCCGGGATCTTTCTATTCAGCTGGGAAGAGGGGAGATTCTGACCCTGATCGGACCTAACGGCGCCGGGAAGTCCACCCTGCTGAAGACCCTGGCGGGGCGCCTCCGGCCCCTGGGGGGAACCATCTTCTATGACGGACGGGACGCTTCCCGGCTGACGGACGGAGAAAGGGCCCGGAAGCTTTCTGTCATGCTGACGGAGCGGCCCCGGCCGGAGCGCATGACCTGCCGGGAACTGGTCCGGACGGGACGCTATCCCTATACAGGCCGGCTGGGGGTATTGACAAAAAAAGACCGGAAGGCGGCCGACGACGCCATTCACCTGGTGGGAGCAGAGGCCATTTCAGACCGGGACTGGGACAGTATCAGCGACGGGCAGAAGCAGAGAATTCTGCTGGCCCGGGCGATCTGCCAGGACCCGGATATTCTGCTGTTGGATGAACCGACTTCCTATCTGGATATCCATCACAAGGCCTCACTGCTGGAGATCCTCCGGAAGCTGGCCCGGGAAACCGGCGTCACGGTGATTCAGTCTCTTCATGAGATCGATCTGGCTCAGAAAGTGTCGGACCTTGTGCTCTGTGTGGGAACGGAGGGAGAACTCTTCTGCGGAACGCCGGAAGAGGTGTTCCGGGGAGACCGGATCGCCGCCCTGTACCATATGGCGGAAGGAACCTATGATGCGCTGACCGGAAGCATGGAGCTGCCTCGGCCGGCGGGCCTTCCCCGGGTGCTGGTTCTCTCCTGCGGCGGTACCGGTATTCCCGTGTACCACCGGCTCCAGCGGGAGGGTGTGCCGTTTGCTGCCGGTATTCTGTGGGAAAATGACGTGGACTTCCGGGCGGCCCGGCAGCTGGCGGCGGAGGTCGTCAGCGTGCCGGCGTTTTCACCCGCCCCGGAGGAAGCGGTCCGGCGGATGGGGGAACTGGCGGAGATGGCCGAAGCGGTCATTGACTGCGGTTTTCCGGAAGAGCCGTTCAGCCGGTGTATGACTGAACTCCGGGAGGATGCGGCCCGAAACGGGAAACTGAGGAAGGAGGAATAAGGTGACATTCGATCATTACCTCAGAAGCGGCAGTGAGCTGCTCCGGTGCGGCTATACCACCGGCACCTGTGCGGCGCTGGGAGCCCGGGGAGCACTGACCCTGCTGCTCAGCGGGAAGGCTCCCGGCATTCTCCGGGTGATGACCCCGAAGGGCTGGCCGGTGGAGACGGAGCCGGTTCTGTGTGAGTACGCAGGAGCCGGGGCCGCCCGCTGCGGAATCCGGAAGGACGGCGGTGACGATGCAGATGCCACGGACGGCATGCTGGTGATCACAGAGGTTTCCTTCCGGCACCAGGATCGGGAAATCCTCTTTCACGGGGGGCCCGGGGTTGGCACAGTGACGAAACCGGGGCTGGATCAGCCCGTGGGAGAACCCGCCATCAACCGGGTGCCCCGGGAGATGATCCGTCAGGTATGTGTGGAATTGCTGGAAGAGGCGGACTGCCGCACCGGGCTGAACATCACCGTTTCCATTCCCGGCGGGGAGGAAGCCGCCCGGAAAACCTTCAATCCCATGCTGGGGGTGGAAGGGGGATTGTCCATTCTGGGTACCAGCGGCATCGTGGAACCGATGAGTGAGCGGGCGCTGGTGGACACGATCGAAACGGAGATGCGGCAGAAAACCCGGGACAGCAAGGATCTGATTCTGACGCCGGGGAATTACGGCATGGCCTTTCTGGAGGACCGGGGCATGGCGGATACGGAGGTGCCGGTTGTGAAATATTCCAACTTCCTGGGGGAGGCGATGGATATGGCGTCCGTGTTCGGCGTATCCCGGATCCTGTTGGTGGGACATATCGGAAAAATCGTGAAAGTGGCCGGCGGCCTCATGAACACCCACTCCCGGTACGGGGACTGCCGGAAGGAGATTCTGACGGCCTGGGCAGCGGCGGAAGGGGCCGGCAGGGCGGTCTGCCGCCGGCTGATGGAGGCCATGACCACGGAGGAATGTATCCGGATTCTCAGGGAGAACGGGCTGGACCGGCAGGTGCTGTCGGATGTGACCCGGCAGATCCAGAAGGTGCTGGACCGCCGGTCGGCAGGGAAATACCGGGCCGGGGCCCTTTTCTTTTCCCGGGAATACGGCGTTCTGGGGACGACAGAGACAGCGAAGGAGATAATAAGCGAATGGAAGGACGAGAAAAAGGTATTTTCAGCGCAGTCAGCGCAGGACCCGGGGATCCGGAACTGATGACCCTGGGCAGTGTGAAGATCCTGGAAAAGGCAGACGTGGTGGCGGCTCCCCGCACAGCATCGGGACAGATGCTGGCGCTGGAGATCGTCCGGGGGGTCTGCCCGCTGGAGGAGAAGATCGTTCTTCCCATGGATTTTGTCATGAGCCGGGACCCTGAAGTGGTGCGGGCGCAGCACGAACGGATTGCGGCGGAGACCGCCGCTTATCTGGACCGAGGACTGAATGTGGCGATGGTGAACCTGGGAGACGTGGCTGTCTATTCCACCGCCTTCTATATCATGGATGTGCTCCGGAAATGGGGATACACCTGCCGGATGCACGCCGGGGTTCCCAGTTTCTGCGCCGCTGCCTCCCGTCTGGGAATCAGCATGACGGAACGGAATCTGCCGGTTCATATCATTCCGGGGTCCTATCCCGTCGGCGGTCTGCTGGAGCAGGAAGGCACCATCGTTCTGATGAAATCCGGCAGGCAGATCCGGAAGGTACTGGAAGAACTGAAGCGCCGGGATCTGCTGAGCCGGTCTTCCATGGTGGTTAACTGCGGGATGCCGGAGGAGCGGGTGATTTCCGACCTGTCCCGGCTGGATCCGTCAGAGGAAATCGGCTATTTCGCAACGATTATTGTGCGGCCCCGGCGGCCAGACAGGCCGCAGAGGACATAGCGGCCAGACAGGCCGAAGCCGCCGTCTTTTTCACAGCACAGACAGAAGGAGGAGCAGGGAATATGGTACATTTCGTAGGAGCAGGTCCTGGGGCGCCGGATCTCATCACGGTCCGGGGGCAGAAACTTCTGGAAGAGGCGGACTGCGTCATCTATGCGGGGAGCCTGGTGAACCCGGCGCTGCTGGAGCATACGAAAGAAGGAGCACTGATCCGAAACAGCGCCGAGATGACCCTGGAAGAGGTGCTGGAAGTGATGGAGGCCATGGAAGAACAGGGGAAAACAACGGTCCGGCTTCATACCGGAGACATGAGCCTCTACGGTGCGGTCCGGGAGCAGATGGACCGGCTGGATGCTCTGGGAATTTCCTACGATGATACTCCGGGGGTCTCCAGCTTCTGCGGTGCTGCTGCGGCCCTCCGGGCGGAATACACCCTGCCCGGGGTGAGCCAGACCGTGATCATCAGCCGTATGGCGGGACGGACCCCGGTGCCGGAGGGAGAACAGATTTCCATGCTGGCCCGGCACGGAGCATCCATGGCTCTGTTCCTGTCCTCCGGCATGCTGCCGGCCCTGCAGGAGGAACTGCTCCGGGGGGCATATACTGAGGACACCCCGGCGGCACTGGTATACAAGGCCACCTGGCCCGAAGAGAAAGTCATCCGCTGCACCCTGGGCACCCTGGCAGAACGGGGTGCCGCCGCAGGAATCTCCAAGACGGCCCTGGTGCTGGTGGGAGATTTTCTGGGGGATGCCTACGACCGGAGCCTGCTGTACGATCCGGCCTTCACCACTGGTTTCCGGAAAGGACAGAAGCGATGATCCGCTGCCTGGCGTTTTCCGACCGGGGAATGGAGCTGGCCCGGCGGATTGCGGGGGCGTTGGGGGGCAGCGCATTCCGGAGCGGCGACCCTCTCCGGGGCGCAGAATGGACAAAAAAATACTTTTCCCGTTCGGAAGCGCTGATATTCGTGGGCTCCTGCGGCATTGCGGTGCGCATGACCGCCCCGCTGCTCCGCTCCAAGGCGGAGGACCCGGCGGTGGTTGTCATAGATGAAAGGGGCCGCTTCGTGATTCCGGTTCTCTCCGGTCATCTGGGGGGCGCCAATGATCTGGCCCGGCGGATCGCCGGCCTGACCGGCGGGACGGCGGTGCTCACCACGGCAACGGATGTAACCGGCACCTTCGCCGTGGACAGCTGGGCCCGGATTCACAATGCGTCCGTTCTGAATCCCCGGCGGATTCTGCCGTTTTCCCGGAAACTGCTGTCCGGTGCATCCGCTGTGCTGGCCAGCCGCTTCCCGTTTCAGGGAACGGCGCCGGCGGGGATCCGGCTCACAGGCATGGATTCAGAAGACAGAAACGAAGATCCGGATTCTGTGCCGGACGCTGTGCTGGACTATGGCTTCCTGCCCGGCTTCCCGCCGGCGGGAGGTAATGTCCGGGGGGCGGAGCCCCTTCTTCTGGTTCCCCGGGTTCTGACATTGGGCATCGGATGCCGGCGGGGGGTATCGGCGGAGCAGATTGAGGAGCAGTACCGGAAGTTTCTGGAGCACACCGGCCTCCGGGAGGAAGCCTTCCGGCTGGCTGCCAGCATCGACCTGAAGCAGGGAGAGCGGGGGCTTCTAACTTTCTGTCAGCGTCATCATCTGAAGGCCTGTTTCTATTCCCCGGACCGGCTCCGGCAAGTCACCGGCGTCAGGTCTTCGTCGGATTTCGTGAAAGAAGTGACCGGGGTGGATAATGTCTGTGAACGGGCGGCGGTTCTGGCGGCATCTTCCGGTGCAGGTCCGGGAGAGCTGATCGCAGAGAAATTCCCGGGGAACGGGGTGACCCTGGCTGCCGCCGCAATGCACTATGCCCCGGATTGGAGAGATCATGAGTAAACTGTATGCCGTCGGGATCGGTCCCGGCCGGAAAGAATTTATGACCGAAGAAGCGCTGGAAGCACTGAACCGTTCGGAGCTGATCATCGGCTACACGGTGTATGCGGATCAGGTGCGGGGGATATTTCCGGAGAAGGAATACATCACCACACCTATGAAACAGGAAATCGACCGGTGCCGGATGGCGCTGGAGGCAGCTTCCGCCGGGAGAACCACCGCCATGGTCTGCAGCGGCGACGCCGGTGTGTACGGTATGGCGGGACTTCTGATTCAGCTGGAATCCTCCTATCCGGGGGCGGAAGTGGAAGTGGTGGCAGGGGTTACCGCCGGGATTTCCGGGGCGGCCGTGCTGGGGGCCCCTCTGGGTCATGATTTTTGTGTCATTTCCCTGTCGGATCTTCTGACGCCCTGGGAGGTGATTGAGAAGCGGCTTCGGGCAGCCGCCCGGGGAGATTTCGCCCTTTGTCTCTATAATCCCCGGTCCAAGAAGCGGAGGGACCACCTGGCCCGGGCGGTGGGAATTCTGCTGGAAGAGGGGAAATCCCCGGATACGGTCTGCGGCTGGGTCCGTCAGATCGGCCGGACGGGGCAGGAACAGAAAGTGATGACACTGGCTCAGCTGAAGGACGAGCCGGTGGATATGTTCACCACCGTGTTCGTCGGATCCGGCAGCACGAAGCGTTACGGCAGCCGTATGGTGACGCCGAGAGGGTATGAGAAGAAGCAATGAAGATCACAGTGTTCAGCGGAACAACAGAAGGGAGAATTGTGTCCCGCATTCTGGCGGAAGAGGGACATGAAGTGACAGTTTCCGTGGTCAGCGGGTACGGCAGGGAAATGCAGGGAACGATGCCGGGGATCCGGGTTCTGACCGGTCCGAAGCTGCCCGGGGAAGTCCGCCGGCTTCTTGCGGGGCAGGATCTTCTGATCGATGCCACACACCCCTATGCGGCGCACATCACCGAAACCCTCCGGCAGGTGACGAAGGAACTGGGCATCCCGTACCGCCGGCTCCTCCGGCCGGCTGGAAAACTTCCCGAAGGCCTTTCGGAAGGGACGGGGGAAGAGGCCGGAGAAATCCGTTTCGCAGGCAGTGCGGCGGAAGCGGCGGCTCTGCTAAATGGCACCGAAGGGAACATCCTGCTGACCACCGGATCCAAGGAACTTCACGCATACAGGGGGATTCCCCGGGAGCGTCTGGTGGTGCGGGTTCTTCCCTTCGGAAAGGCGCTGGAGAGCTGCGAGCGGGAGAATATTCCCCACCGGAACATCATCGCCATGCAGGGACCCTTTCGGGAGGAACTGAACCGGGCGCTGATTCACCAGTTTCAGATCCGGTGGCTGGTGACGAAGGACGGGGGAAGCGCCGGCGGATTCGAAGAAAAAATCCGGGCCGCCCGTTCTTCGGGCTGCGGCATTATCGTGATCCGCCGGCCGGAGGACCGGGGGCTGTCCATGGAGAGCATTCTGAAGGAAGTCAGGAAAGGAACAGAATGAGAATATTTTTGATTGGCGCCGGCGCAGGCATCGGCGAATATCTGAGTGTCCGGGCGGCGATTATTATCCGGAAGGCGGACCTGCTCCTGGGTTCCCCCAGGCTGGTGGATCAGATCAACAGCCGTATGAAGGAGGGGGCAGTGCGGAAAGCAATGACGAGCCCCCGGGAGATCATGGAGGAGCTGGTCCGGTTTCAGGGAGAGGTTGCCGTTGTCATGTACAGCGGAGATACCGGGTTCTATTCCGGCGCCCGGCATCTGACAAAGTCGCTGGAGAAAGCCGGCATGACCTATGAACTGGTGCCGGGGGTATCCAGCGTCCAGCTGTTTGCCGCCCGGCTGGGCCGTCCGTGGCAGAACTGGAAGCTCTGCTCCGCCCACGGCCGGATTCTGGATCCGGCGGCGGAAATGGAGGAGGGAAAGCCTGTGTTTTTCCTGACGGGCGGAAAGCTGGGACCGGCGGAGATCTGCCGGCAGCTCACCGGGGCGGGCATGGGAGACCTGACTGCCGTGATCGGCGAACGGCTGGGCATGCCGGAGGAGATGCTCTATTCGGGGACGGTCAGGGAGATGCAGGAAGCAGAGACCGACTCCCTGTCGGTGCTGCTGGTGGATCCGGGGGAGGCGCAGCCTGTCCGTCACTGGCTTCCGGGGATCCCGGACAGCCGTTTCATCCGAGGAAATGTGCCCATGACCAAGCGGGATATCCGGGCGTCGATTCTCGCCCGTCTGCAGATCCGTCCGGGGGAAACGGTCTGGGATATCGGCGCCGGCACCGGAAGTGTGTCGGTGGAACTGGCGATAGCGGCCCGCCCGGGCCGGGTGTTTGCGGTGGAAGAAAAACAGGAGGCCTGTGTACTGATCCGGGATAACCGGGAGAAGTTCGGGGTCCGGAACCTGGAGATCACAGAAGGAAGAGCGCCGGAAACTCTGGAGAATCTTCCGAAGCCGGATGCGGTGTTCATCGGCGGGTCGGGCGGATCCCTGACGGAAATTCTGGAATGTACCCGCCGGGTGAATCCGGAAGCCCGGATCTGTGTCTCCGCCATTGTGCTGGAGAACGCCGCCCGGGCTGGGGAACAGATGGAAGCTCTGGGATGGAAGACGGAAGTGAGTCAGATCATGACGGCCTCCTCCCGGAATGCGGGGGGAAAGCATATGATGCTGGGCGGCAATCCGGTGTGGCTCATTACAGGAGGCTGTGATGCGTAGTTTCATGATTGCAGCCCCCTCCTCGGGCAGCGGGAAAACGGCGGTGACCTGCGGTCTTCTGGAACTGCTGGCGGAGGAGGGATACGACCCCTGTTCCTTCAAGTGCGGGCCGGACTACATCGATCCCATGTTTCACCGGTCGGTGCTGGGCATCCCGTCCTGTAATCTGGATCTCTTTCTGGCGCCCCGGGAGATCGTCCGGGAGAACTTCCGGCGGTATTCCGCCGGGCACGGCGCAGCGCTGGTGGAAGGGGTCATGGGACTCTATGATGGTGCGGGGGGCACGACGACGGAAGCCGGTTCCTGGCATCTGGCGGATACGCTGGATCTTCCGGTGATACTGGTGGTTCGTCCGAAGGGCATGAGCCTGACGCTGGCGGCGCAGATCCGTGGTCTTTTGTCATTCCGGGAGAACAGTCATATCGCAGGTATTTTGCTGAACGACTGTTCTTCCATGTATTTTCACAGTCTCCGGGAGATGCTGGAGCGGGAAACCGGCGTGCCGGTGCTGGGATATCTTCCCCAGATGGCGGAGGCGGCCTTCCCGTCCCGCCATCTGGGACTCATCACGGCGGG